>Ga0068877_10000020_pt1 | contig 147730 bp, 149 predicted proteins | sample NOAtaG_FD_66437 | JGI IMG/M metagenome (GOLD analysis project Ga0068877, IMG submission 66437) | Freshwater lake microbial communities from Lake Erie, under a cyanobacterial bloom - NOAA_Erie_Diel6S_1000h metaG | ecosystem: Environmental > Aquatic > Freshwater > Lake | place: USA: Ohio, Lake...
CGTTGGCGGCGGAATAGTCGGTGCGCTGGTTCAAGCCCCCGCCGCCGCCATACAGGTTCTGCTGCTTCATCCAGCCGTTGTCGAAATAGAGGTTTTCGCGGCGGGAGTCGATGGCACCGGAGGTGGTGTAGGTGATGTAGTCGGTCATGTGGCCGGCGCCGTCGTAGGCGCGGCCTGCGGCCATCAGGCCGTTCTTGTAGGTGCCGATGAGGCGGTTGTCATCGTCGTAGGTGTAGAACTCGGTGACGGCAGAACCCGCATAGCCGCTGCCGGCCATGCCGGTGGCGCTGCGGCGGTTGCCGTGGGTGTCGTAGGCCAGCTGCTGGCCCTGGCGGGCGGTGATCTGGATCTGCTGGCCGGTGACCACGCCCTGGGCGTTCTTGAGGTCGACGAGTTCGCCTTGCGTCAGGGTGATGCGGTTTTCGCGGTCGTAGGTGGTCCAGTTGTCCACCATCCGCGTCACGCCACCGTTGTCGACATACTGGGTGAGCCCGCGCCGGCGGTTGCCGTTGGCGTCGAAGGTGTAGCGGGTGTACTGGCCGGGGTCTGACACCTTTGTCATGCGCCCCAGCGCGTCGTAACCGATGCGGGTGTCGCGGATGACGGTGCCGCCTTGCGTCAGGGACTCCCTGACATGCCGGCCCATCGCGTCGTAGGCGTATTCGGTGATCTGGTTGGCGCCGGCATCGACGATGCGCCGCAGTTGCCCGGCGGTGTCGTATTCGTAGCGCACGTCCCGTGCGTCGACCATGCTGCCGGCGGGGGCGCCTGCGGTGGTGTCCGGGCGGCGGCTCTTGATGCCGACCAGATAGCCGGCGTAGGCGTCATAGGTGTAGGTGCTGATCTGCCCGCCCAGATCGGTATGGGTCGCCACCTTGCCGTTGGCGGTGTAGGTCCAGTAAGCGGTGTCGCCGTTGGCATTGATTTCGGCCACCTTGCGCCCGGCATAGTCGTAGCGGTCGATGGTCACCTGGTCGCGCACCGTCGGTGCGCCCACCTGGTCCTTGGCCGGCAGAATGGTCTTGAGGATCAGGCCGCGCGTGTCGAGCAGGTAGTCGGTGTTGAGCGTATTGGTGATCGTGGCGATCTCGCGTTCGGGCGCGTCTTACCGTGTGTGCCCGACATAGCGCGTCCCGTCGTTGGCACCCCTCCTACGCAGGCCTTTGCCGCAAGTCGAACTCACTCCCGGCGATATAATGTCGCGGTTACCAACGCACAAATTTGAAGCCGTTGATCCAAGGCGCTGCAGTGTATTGGCGCGCATCCAGTCGATGATGTGCCGCTCCAAGCAAGCCGCCTCTGAATGCACCCAGCAGGAGCCAAGACGATGAACGCATCCGAACAAATGTTGATCGACAAGATCAGGCAATTGCCGCCGCAGCGGTTGGCTGAAGTTGAGGACTTCGTGGACTTCCTGCGCTCGCGCGAAGATGATCAGCGCCTCGCGCAAGCCGCTGCGAAGATGGCGGAGGGAAGTTTTGCGTCTGTGTGGAACAACGAGGAAGACGCCGCTTACGACCGGATGTAACGATGGCCTTTTCTTTCGGCGACGTGGTGTTGGTGCCGTTTCCGTTCACTGACCAGTCGGGTACGAAGAAGCGGCCCGCCGTCATCGTCTCAGGCGCCGCCTACAACGCCGGCCGGCGCGATCTGGTCATCATGGCTATCACCAGCCAGGCGCGTCAACCGCTCGGCTTCGCCGAAGCGTCTATTGCCGATTGGCAGGCCGCCGGCCTTATCAAAACTTCTGTACTGAAGCCCGTCTTCACCACTATCGAGCAGGGGCTGGTGGTCCGCGCCATGGGGAAGCTTTCTGTCGGCGACTTGCGTGCGCTGCGAGAAAGTATCGCGCAGGTCATCGGTTAGCACTCGCAACACAAGTTGCTTGCCCTGGCGGGCAGTAATGCGGATGTCGCCGCTGGTGATCGGCGGGGTGTTCGGCGGGACGGCGGTGACCAGGTTGACCAGTTTCGCGCGCACGACACTGCATGCAGCCGCGTCCTGCCGGGCGCAAATCAACGCCGCCCACAGTGCAGGGAACAGGCGTTCAAGCAAGGCATGGTCGGGCGAGCGGCGGCGCAGATGGGCGTCGTCGGGTACCTCCCAGGCGTTTTCGCTATCGGCATCGGGGTCTTCCGGTAGCCACCATCGCGCGTACTGGTCCAGCAGGCGAGCGCCGCCTGCCGTCTCGCGTTGCCGGGCCGCAAAGACGCCGGGGGCCAGGTAGGTTTCCGGTTGCAGCACCCAGGCGAATTCCCTTGCGTCAATTGAGTTTTCGCTGTTGGCCGCTGCGGTTTCCGGCGTGGTGTCGCACGCGCGTGCCAGCAGCGGTGCGACGCCGGGCTGGCCAAGCAGGTCCTGATACTCGGTTGAATCGTAGCCCTCAGCGTCGAGCAGGTCGAGCAGGCGGGACAGAAACATTCTGGCGAAGGTGGCGCTCTTGGGAATCGACCAACCTGCATCGAAAAAGCGAGTCAGCGGAAGCGACTCCTGCATGGCGAATCGCAACATCAGCGGTGGCGAGCCAATGCCGAACCCCTGCCTCCCCTCGGCGAGGTTGAGCACCATTTCTTCAGAGCAGAAGCCGCACATGGCAATTGGAGAGCAGGCGAAAGTGGGGACTATGGCAGGCCGCCGCGACGGCTGGTGTCGCGATCAACTCAGCGTCACACAACACGCCACCGGTCCCTGGTCGTCACGCTCATGAATCCCCCTCGGACGTAGCCACGTCGTCACCGCGGCGTTCGCCTATCGCCACCTCGGCCGGCTATGCGCTGGCTTGACTTCGATATTTATTGTGCATACAATAAATATCACGGATGTCATATTCGATGCTGCCAAGAATGTTGCAAACCTGGCAAAGCACGGCGTGCCTTTGGCGCTGGCGGTCGAATTGGAGTGGGACGAGTTGATTGCGGTGCCGGACACGCGTCGCAACTACGGCGAAAAGCGCATGGTGGGTTACGCGCCGATTGGTCCGCGTGTTTACTGTGTGGTGTTCACGGACCGCGGCCAGAAGCGCCGGGTCATCAGCCTGCGCAAGGCGAACGATAGGGAGGTGAGACGCTATGCAAGTGAAATCTAAGTCGGGTCGGGTGTTCAAGTTGCCGACGGCCAAAGAGGATGCGGCCATCACGGCGGCCGCCTTGTCCGATCCTGATGCCGTACCACTGACCGATGCCGAGTGGGAGACCGCCAGACCGTCAATACGGCGCGGACGCCCGCCGGCTTCTGTAACCAAGGAACGGATCACGATTCGCCTATCGCGCGACGTGGTGGATCAATTCCGGGCAAGCGGCGATGGCTGGCAGACGCGTGTGGATGCGGCGCTGAAAGATTGGCTCAAGAAGCATTCCCCAGCATGACCAACGTCGCCGCATCCCGCCTACCCGCGTAGTACCGGTCCAGCACCCGCCCGAATCCCGCTTCCTCCGGCGCCGCCGCTTCAAACAGCGTCATGCAGGAGCACAGCTTCAGGTCATCCGGCGAGCCGAAAATGTCGTGGGCGGTCTTGCCCGCGACACCCAGCACCAGCGCCGTGCATAGCCGCAAGCGCTCGCCCAGCACCGGGTGGTGCCAGTAGGCCTGCGCTTCAGCCAGGTCCGCCAGCCCGTAGTGCTTGGCGGTGCTACTGTGGCCCAGCGCGCGCAGTTGCGGGAAGATGAACCACATCCAGTGGCTTTGCTTGTAACCGGCGCGCAGTTCGTCGCACACGGTGGCGAAAACCGGGGCCTGTGCGGTGACAAAGCGTTCGAGGTCGTGCGAATCGGCTGGCATGGCGGACTTGACCTCCTATAACGGACCGGTACGGGCATATAGCCGGGCAAGCACCTCGAGCATGTCGCCCGGCAGCTTGGCGCGCGCAGCCTCGGCAATGCTCTCCGGCACTCCAAACCGCGCCTCTGCCACCGGCCCGGCAATCGCGGCCACGGTGTCGCTGTCGCCGCCGATGGAAATGGCGAGCCGGATCGCCGCCTCGAACCCATCCGCCTCCAGGGCGCAGATCAGCGCCTCGGGGACGGTCTCCTGGCAGGTTTCATTGAAGCGGTACACCGGGCGTATTTCGTCGGTGCTGCGCGCCATGTCGTAACCATGCACCGTGGCCACATGGGTGCGGATGGCCGCAGCATCGACACCGTGGCGGGCGAGGAAGATCGCCTCGGCCGTGGCCACCGCGCCTTTCACGCCTTCCGGGTGGCTGTGGGTCACCACCGTCACCTGGCGCGCCAGTGTGGCGGCTTCTTCCAGCGTGCGGGCGAGGAGTGCCGCCGGGGCCACCCGCATGGCCGAGCCGTTGCCGAAGCTGTTGTAGGGTTTGAGGTCGCCGCGCTGCAGCCAGTCGGCAAAGCGTCCGCCGTATCCGCGGCCGGGGTAGCGGCGGCACCAGTCCAGCAGCATCACCGCCGGGTCCAGACCGTCCAGCAGCGCTGCCGCCACGGCGATGGTGCAGACCGTGTCGTCGGTGAAGTCGCTGTCCGGGTGGAACAGCGGCTCGAAGTCGGTGCGCCGCAGGTTGTCGAACTCGTACACCGAGCCGATGATGTCGCCGATGATTGCGCCGAGCATGGTGGGTTGGACTTCCTGGTGTGGCGAGGAGTTACCTCAACTTCAGCCGGCGCGGTCCAGCTTCTCCAGCAGGGCAAGCGCACGTTTCGGGTTGCCTCGTGTCGCACGGGTCTCAAAACGCACCCGGGCGTCGTAGTTGGCCAGTGCCACGGTAGCCAACTCGTCCATCAGTTTGTTGATGCTCACGGAGTTGGCGCGCGCCAGCGCCTTGAGGCGCTCGTGCTTGTCGTCGGGCAGGCGGATCGTCAGGGTAGCCATTTCAAAACCTCCAGGCATTGCTCGGGCGTCAGGATTCGGAGAGAGGGAAACTTCAATTCACCGCGTGAAAGATCGCGCAAGTTTCGGGTCACGATGGTTTCGGCGTGCGCAGCCACGCCAAGTTCAATCAGGTGATTGTCAGCTTCATCCGGCAGGTTGGGGCGCCAGGCATAGAAAACCTCTACCCAGCGGCATTGGCTCAAGAAGCCGTCGAAAAGTTCGTGGCGTTCTTTGGTTGACAACGCACTTCCTTCGAAGAGCTCGGCGCGCCCCAGCACATCTTCATACTCGGCAAGGAGCGCTGGGCCGAGCACCGGTTCATACTGGCCCTTGAGGCAGGCGCGTAAAACCGCTCGAGGTGCCACGCCGCCTCGCAACATCGCGGATACGAGTACGTTGGTGTCGAGGACGATCACTGGCATGTTCATTATGATAGCGTATATGCTGTCATTGAGGAGCTGAAATGCAACGCCGCCACTTCCTGCAAATGGCCGCCACTGGCGGCTTTACCGCCGCCTCGGGTGCGGCGCCGGCGCAAGTCCGGCCGCAGCTTTTCCCCGGTGCGATCACGGATGTGGCCGGGATCAAGGTCGGGCACTTCACCGAAACCCGCCGCCCCACCGGCTGCACCGTCATCCTCACCGAAGAGGGCGCCGTAGCCGGTGTGGACGTGCGCGGCTCCGCGCCCGGTACCCGCGAAACTGACCTGCTGGTGCCGACCAACCTGGTGGAGAAGGTGCATGCCATCCTGCTCGCAGGCGGCAGCGCCTTCGGGCTGGAGGCGGCCACCGGGGTGGTCAGGTACCTGGAAGAGCGCAAGATCGGCCACAACGTCGGCGCGGCGGGCGTGGTGCCCATCGTGCCGGCGGCGATCCTGTTTGATCTCAACGTCGGTAACCCGACCATCCGGCCCGATGCGGCGGCTGGCTATCAGGCCTGTGTGGCGGCCACTCGTGAGCCGCCGGCGCAAGGCAGTGTCGGCGCAGGCACCGGCGCCACGGTGGGCAAGCTGTGGGGTATGGCGCGCGCCATGAAAGGCGGCATCGGCACGGCATCGGTCAAGGCGGGCGGCTTCACAATGGGTGCGGTGGTGGCAGTCAATGCGGTGGGGGATGTGCAGCACCCTGCCACCGGCCGGCTCATCGCCGGGGCACGCAGTGCGGATGGCCGCAACCTGCAAGGGGCGGTGCAGGGGATTCTCGCCGGCCAGGTGCCGCAGGCGCTTTTGCCCGGCACCGCCACCACGATCGGTGCGATCGCCTGCGATGCGGTCCTCACCAAGGCGCAATGCCAGAAGCTCGCCCAGATCGCCCATGACGGCCTGGCGCGGGCCATCAACCCGGCCCATACCCTGTGGGACGGCGACACCCTGTTTGCCTTGGCCACCGGCCGTGCGGCTGCCGCCGCCAGCATGATGTTGCTGGGCGTCCTCGCAGCGGAGGCCATGGCCCGCGCGGTGGTCAACGCCGTGCTCAGCGCGAAGGGGCTGCCGGACTTGCCTGCGGCAGGGGAAATGCCGGTCTAGGTTTGGCCTTGCTGGCCGCCGCTCGGTGTCAGGCCCAGCTCGCCGCATACGCGCGCGAGCGTCGCCTTGAGGGCGCTTACCTCGGCCTCCAGCGTCGCAACCCGGGCGCGCAGGGCGTCGATATCGAGCGACGCCCCATCCACACTGGCCACGGAATCCACCGGCGCCTCGATGCCCGGCCTGCCGGACAACAGATGCGCCCAGCGTTGCTCGCGCGCGCCGGGCAGCCGCGGCAGTTGCATGACCAGTGCGCCGGCCTCGCGCGCGGCGAGTTCTTCGAGAAAGGCTTCGACCGAGGAAATGTCGGCGAAGCGATACAGGCGCTCAGTGGCGAGCCGCAATTCCCCCGGGGTTTGCGGGCCGCGCAGCATCAGCGCGGTCAACAGGGCGGCGGACTGCTCCGGTACGTGCAGCACACGCTCGAGGTTGTGCTCATAGCGGGTGACGCGGCCGCCGGAGGATTCGATCACCAGGCTGGCGGCCTTGAGCGCATCAAGCGCTTCCTGCACCTGGGCATCACCGGCTTCGATCACGGGCGAGCGGCTGGTCTTCTGGTTGCAGCCTGATACCAGCGCATTGAGGGTCAACGGGTAGGTATCGGGTACGGTGCGCTGCTTTTCGTAGAGCACGCCGAGGACACGGGTTTCGATGAGGGACAGGGCAGGCAGGGGACGCATGCCGGCAGTATCGCAGGACGCGGCCGTTCGACCCGCTCGGCCATGGCCCGGCTAGGCGCGGCCCGCGCGCAGGCGGTCGTGCCGCGCCCAATCCAGAGCATAGCGGCGCTGGGCTTCGGTCTCCGGCGAGCGCGGATGACGTATCCGCTTGGCCACGGTGTTCCAGTGTTCCGCGACGATGGCCAGGGCCTCGGCGCCGCTCTTGCCATGGCGCACCAGCCAGCATGCGACGATGGTGCCGGTCCGGCCGATGCCGCCCCGGCAATGCACATAGGGCACGGCGTTGACCGCGACGAGCGCGTCGATGCGGTCGAGAATGCGGTTGGCATGCGCGGCGCAATGCGGCACGTCGACGTCACGGATGCCCAGCCGTTCGTGGGCGACCGGCCTGTCGAGCCCGCGCGAGACCATCGGCAACAGCGCATGGTAGGGCGCAAGTTCATGCGCTTCGGTCAGGTCGACAAAATGGCGCACGCCCGCGGCCGCGAGCATGGCCAGCCGGGCCTGCGTGGCCACCGGATTGCCGGCACCGGGATGTTCGCCGGCCAAAAGCGTACCGGGCACGACCCAGTAACAGTCCTGATGCGGCCGCGTTGCGGCCGGCAACGGACGGCGGTTCTCCGGCGCCGCGCGGGCGGGAACCTGTTCCGGCAGGGCGGTGAACAGGTCCGCCATGGCGGTCTGGCAGGGCGGTCTGAGGGGGCGACGCGCGCCGCGCGCCTGGCGCGCCGCGGCGGGGTGTGAAGAGGCAGGCTGCATGAGTGGCATCCGCAATGCTCGGGCACGCCAGATTAGGCCTGCGCTGGCTCGACAGGTGAGCCAGCGCGCCCGGTGTTCCCGGCCGGCTATTGCGGCTCGATCCTGGCGCTGCGCATGATTCTTCCCGCTTTGCTCGACCAGCCGAGGCCGGCTGGGCGGTGACCGGCACCCGATGCGGCCGCCGGCACGCATGACTCGCGGCATAATGAGGCGTCGTTGAATTGACACCAAGGGAGACAATCCATCATGAAGACCAGAATCGTCACACCGGAAGAATTCGAGAAATGCGTTGCGCGCTTCGCCAAGGTGGCGCCGCAGAAGCACGACGCCGCCGCGCAGAACGGCATTCCGGTCGAAGCCAGCGAAATGGTGGCCGCCAAGGAGATCCGCTACTACATGGGGCCGGCCGGCTCTAGCACCGCGGTCAGTGGCGGCACCTTGCCTGCGGTGGAGGGTTTTCCGGGCATGTCGGTTTACCTGGTGGCCTGCCCGCCGGGCAACGGGCCGATGCTGCATGCCCACATGCACACCCTGGAAAGTTTTTTCTGCGTCGATGGCCGGTTCGAGATCGCCTATGGCGATGGCGGCGAGAACACCGTCGTGCTCGAGCCGCGCGACATGGTGGCGGTGCCGCCGGGGGTGACGCGCAAGTTCAAGAATGTGTCCGACCAGGATGCGCATTTGCTGGTGATGATCCAGGGCGACCCCAACCAGATGGGCGACATCCTCTACACCCCGGAGATCGGCGAGGAAATCGTGCGTCGCTTCGGCCCTGCCGCCAAGGCCGGATTCGAGAAGACCGGCATCGCCTTCACCGCCGGCGTGTGAGCCGGCGGGCGCCTCATGAGCGCCGGCTAACGGCGGCCCGGTACCCCGGCGCTCATGCATCGCCGGCGCGTCGTGCCGGTGGGTGCGGTCCCGCAGCGAGCCGCGCACGGGCCGCGGCCCCGGCATCCCCGGCCGCCCGGGGATGTGCAGGAGATTCCGTGAACCGCTGATCCAGGTGCGGGGCTGCACCCGCGGCCGGGTTTCTCGACCGGGATTGATCATCGTCAACAAGGCGTCCTGTCGGTGGCGCGATCATGTGGCCATTCTCAGGAGGGAGGCGCACACATGATCGAAAAGGCACGCAGCAAGACCCTGTCCCAGAGGGACCGGGTTGCGCACAAGGAAGCCCCGCGGGTGCGGGCCAGGAATCCGCGCAATCCGCGCAACCCCGGCGAGGCGGTGCCATTGCCGCCGGGCGCACGAACCGCGCATCCGCCCACTGCCCGCTCCGGCGCGCTGGCCGCGCCCCTGCCGCTCGGGCCGGCGCAGCGCAGGGAAATGATCGAGCGCGCGGCCTACTTCAATGCCATGGCGCGCGGCTTCGTCGCCGACGACCCGGATGGGCCGTTGCGTGACTGGCTGCAGGCCGAAGCGCTGGTCGACCATTTCCTCAGCCAGGTGGTGGATCTGAAGAAGCCGGTGCGGTGATGGCGACGCTCATGCTGCAGGCCTTGGCCCTGGCGTCGGCGCTCGCCCTGGCGGGGCCCGCGGTCGCGCAGCCGAGCGTGGAGTACACGCGCGGGGAGGCCCTCTACAAGGACAATTGCGACGCCTGCCACAGCGAGCGCATGCACTGGCGCGCCGACCGGCTGGCGACCGACTGGGAAAGCCTCAAGGCGCAGGTCCGGCGCTGGCAGGGCAGCGGCCGGCTCGGCTGGAGCGAGAGCGACGTGATGGCAGTGGCCCTCTATCTGAACGGCCGCTACTATTCCTTCCCGGTCATTCCGGGCAGGGTGATGCTGCGCCCCGGCCGGCCGGCGACGCCGCCCGTGCCACCCGAGGTGCGCACGGCGCGGGCGTGCACCGCGCTGCCGCAGGCAGGCGCATGCTGAGGGACCCCGCGTGGCGGCGGCCGATCAGTGTGTTGCTTGTCGTAGTCGGCGGCGCACTCGCGTGGGCCGCCACGCCGGGGTTGATCGGCTTGCTGGTGCTCGCGCTGGGTGGCCTCATGGAGGTCGCGGGCGTGCTGCTCGAGCACCGCGGGCGGCGCTGAACCGCACGCCCGAGGCGCCGCCTGAGGCGCCGCCCGAGGCGCACCCGGCTCCTTGCCGGCGGCAGGGAATGAATCTATTCCGGATGGGGCACGGCGCATCTTTTCCACGAGCGCGCCGAGCGCGCAAGTTCATTCGCGCTCGATGTCGGTGCCGCCGCGTTCGGGCGCAGGGTCCATGGCGTCCTCGATGATGCCGTGGATCTCGTGCTGCTGCGCCTCGATGTCTTCGTCAGGGGCGCGGTCGCCGCCCTCGACGACGCGGGGTAGTTGGCGGCGCCGGCGCGGCGCGGCGGGCGGTGCGGCCGGGTCGGCACTGCGCGGGTCCGCGGCCTTTCGATTGCGTGGGATGCCCATCCTCGTTGCTCCTCTGGTGCGTTCATAAGAAGGCTGCATGTGCCTGCATGCCGAGGGTAGGCCGTCCGTACCGGGAACCATTGACCGTGGTCAAGCAATCCGCGAATCGCCGAGGCGGCTGGAACGGGGGCGCTCCTTTGCGCTGGGTCAAGACCGCGCCTCATGCGCCGGGATATGCTGTTTCGCATGCATGACTGCGGGTTCGCGGCCGAGGCGGCCCGGGTTCCGCGCAGCGACCGGGAGAACGCCGTGTACCAGAGAATCCTGCTGCCGATTGATGGCTCGCCGCTGGCCCGCGCCGCGGCGCTCGACGGCATCGCCATCGCGCGCGCTTTCGGCGCCGCCGCGCACGGGCTATACGTGATGGCACCCTACCCATCGCTCATCACCTATCCGTGCGTGGTGCCGGGGAGCCGCCCGGGCCGGACGCAGTACGAGGCACAGGTACGTCTTGAAGCGGAAAGCAAGCTCAAGGTCATTGCCGAGGCGGCGCGCGCCGCCGGCGTGGCGTGGCGGCAAACGGTGCTGCTGTCCGCGCCGGTGGACGCGGCCATCATCGCCTGCGCCAAGCGCAACAGGTGCGACCTGATCGTCATGGGGTCGCACGGGCGCCGCGGCGGCGATCGCTCCCTGCCCGGCAGCGTGGCCAGCGCCGTGCTGGCCAGATGCCGAATTCCGGTCCTGGTGCATCGCGCCGCCAGGCGGCGCACGCCGGCGCGCGCGGATATCGCGGCGCGGCCGGCGCGGCGGGACGCGAAGGTCGAAGAACGGCATACCTGGTAGACATGTCCAACCAAGCGATGAAAGGCGCTTGACCATGCTGGAAACATTGACGCAAGCGGGAAGACACATGGGGCATCGCATCAATCGCGCCTGGGAAGGCCTGATCGAAGGATGGCGTGAACTGGTCGGGCAGAGCCGCGACGCGCTGACCCACTTCTGGCGCGCCCCGGAAAGCGCGAGCGGGCGCAGCCCGGCCCTGGCGGGCTTTCCGCGCTGGGGCCTGCTGGCCGGCGAAGTCGAGGAAACCGCACGCGAAGTGATCGTGCGCCTGGAATTGCCAGGCATCGAAAAGGAGGATTGCGAGGTCACTATCGCAGGCGACATGCTGCAGGTCTCAGGCGAGAAGCGGGTGGACCGCGAATTCGATCGAAGCACCTTCCACGTGATGGAATGTGCCTACGGCGCGTTCACGCGTCGGGTGCCGCTGCCCTGCGAGGTGGACAGCGGCGCAGCGCAGGCGCGCTACCGCAACGGGGTATTGACCATACGTGCGCCGAAACGCGGCGCCGGCAACGCCAGGACGGTACGGGTTGACTGAAGCGCCCGCGCGGCGGGCGGGCGTGGTGGCGCAGTTGGTGCGCGCCGCCGGTTCATGCGCGGGGCGCGGCGCGCTTGCGTGCGGCGGCCCGCTTCGCGCCGGGCCGATGCACCATCACCGGAACATGGCAACTCGCCAGGACCTTGTTGGTGACACTGCCCAGCAGCAGCTGACCGACACCGCCGCGCCCGTGGGAGCCCATGACGATCAGGTCGCATTTCTGCCGCTTGGCCGCGGCGATGATGGCATCGGCGGCCGGGCTCGCGAAAACGATCAATTGCTTCCACGGCACGCCGGCAGCGAAGGCGGCGTCGGCGATGGAGGCCAGGTGCTTTTCGGCGGCACGCGTGGCCTCCGCCTCATAGGCTTTCTGGTCCGGGAAGGCAACCGCCATTTCCGCCCCGTAGGCGTAAATCATGCGGAACGGGTCGTTGACGGCGAGCCCGACGGCCTCGGCGCCAAGACAGCAGGCGAGTTCGATGCCATCCAGCGCTGCCCGGTGAGACAGCTTGGATCCGTCGATCGGCAACAGTATTTTCTTGTACATGGAAGACTCCTGGGTTGCGGCTACGGCCTGGAAAAAGCATCGAAAGAACTGATGGGTGGGGCGTGAGTCGAACGCCGCGAGAACGGGCTGCCGGTGCCAGGCATGACCGTCCGTACCGTCTTCCCAATATAGCGGCGCACCGCACCCGGAATTTGATGAAGCGCAAACTTGGCCGCCATCGCGCGCCCGGCGCGGCCATGCCCGAGTGCGCACGCCGTCCCTGGTGCCGGGGATGCTCCAGCATGGACTGCGGGATTCGCCCTAGATGAAAAACCACGTCAAGCATGCCACCCTGCCGGGCCGTCTGGTCATGGTGGGATTCGGCAGCATCGGCCAGGCGATGCTGCCGGTCCTGTTGCGGCATATCGAGATCGCGCGAACGCGGATCACGATCATCGCCGCGGACATGCATGGCATGGCCGTCGCGCGGGAGTCGGGCCTCAGGTACCTTCATTACCCACTTACCGAGGACAACCATGCCGCCGTGCTCGAGCCGCTGCTGGGCGAAGGCGACTTTCTCCTCAACCTGTCGGTGGACGTCGCCAGCCTGTCGCTCATCGAATTGTGCTGGCGCCGCAAGGCCTTGTATCTCGATACCTGCATCGAGCCGTGGGCCGGCGGATACACCAATGGCGCGCTATCGCTGTCGCAGCGCTCCAACTACGCCCTGCGCGAGCAGGTTCTGGCGTTTCGGCGTGCGCATCCGGACGGCCCGACCGCCATCGTGACCCAGGGGGCGAATCCCGGCCTGGCCTCGGCGTTCGTCAAGCAGGCGCTGCTCGATGTGGCTTCGGATACCGGCCTGGCGGTGGACATGCCGGCGCGCAAGGAGGACTGGGCGGCCCTGGCCTGCCGACTGGGCATCAAGGCAATCCATGTCGCCGAACGCGATACGCAGATACCGGACCGGCGCAAGGAGCGCGACGAGTTCATCAATACCTGGTCGGTGGACGGCTTCGTCGGTGAGGCGCTGCAGCCGGCGGAGCTGGGTTGGGGCACGCATGAGCGTCACTGGCCTGCGGATGCCGCGCGGCATGGCTTCGGTTGCGACGCAGCCATCTACCTGAACCGCCCCGGTGCCGCGACCCGGGTGCGCAGCTGGACGCCGATCGAAGGCGCGTACCAGGGTTTTCTGATCACCCATGGCGAATCGATCTCGATCGCCGACAACCTGACCCTCAGGAAAGGCGGCGTGCCGGTCTACCGGCCCACCGTGCATTACGTTTACCACCCCTGTGACGACGCGGTGCTTTCCCTGCACGAACTGGCCGGCAGAAACTGGCGCATGCAGTCGAGCCGGCGCATCATCCGTGAAGAAGTGGTCGACGGCATCGACGAACTGGGCGTGCTGCTGATGGGCCATTCCAGGGGCGTCTACTGGTACGGTTCGCGCCTGTCGGTCCACGAGGCGCGCCATATCGCCCCCTACAACAACGCGACCAGCCTGCAGGTGGTGGCCGGCGTTCTGGCCGGCATGGTGTGGGCGCTGCGCCATCCGCGCGGCGGGGTGACCGAGCCCGATGACATCGACTATGAAGCGATGCTGGAGATCGCGCAGCCGTTTCTCGGCAAGATGGTCGGCATCTACGGCGACTGGTCACCCTTGCGCGGACGCGGCTGGCCCTTTCCCGAGGATGTCGATGCGGATGATCCATGGCAGTTCAAGAACGTCCGTGTGACCTGAGGCGGGGCTGCATATCCTGCGCGACGGGGCAGGCGCGGCAGCCGTGAACGATTCGGCCGCAATGCTTTTTCTGCCCGGCCTGGTTCCTGACAGCGCCGCGATTTGACAAATATCAACTTTTCTACCGCCCGATTTGATATTTTTGAAAGCGGTGCAAGCGGTCTTCAAATCCTGCTGGTGTGCCGTGGCGGTTCTGGCCGGGCAGGGCTAATCCGAGGAGGGTTCTTCATGGTTTCGGCAACTGCGCAACATCCATCCAGGCGCATCCTCTACATCGATCATGACGAGGATTGCGCGCAATTGACCAAGTGGGCGCTGGAGAATTTCGGGTTGCAGGTCACGACCTTGCCTGATCCGATGTCCGCGCTCGAGATACTGTCGGACCGGCCGGAGGGGTGGGACTTCCTGATCGCGGCGCTGGAAAAGTCCGGACAGGATGAACTCGACGGCATCATGACCATCCGGACCAGGCATCCCGACCTGCACTACGCCCTGGTCGCCCAATCGCTGACCGACGAGGTCGTGCGGCAGGCCGAGGATTCCGGCGTAGGCCCGGTTCTCAGGAAACCGGCCACGATGAATCGCTTCGCCGCGCTCGCCGAACTCGCTTCACACTAAGGGCACTGGAACCGGGCCGCCTGCTGCCCCAACTGCGGTCAGCGCCGCCGGGCCGAACGGCACACGCTCTTCGTGATCCAGGACCAGGCGTTCTGGTCAGCCTTCAACCCCCGGCGCGCGGCTGTTCCCGGCCAGCGCCTGCGACACGCGCGCCACCGCCGCGGTGTCCTCGTGGCCGAAGCCCGAGGCGACCGCCGCGAGGAACAGCGGCACCACCGCGGAGAACACCGGGACTGGGCAGCCGGCCTCGGTGGCGAACTCTCCGATCGACTTCAGGTCCTTGCGCCACAGCGACAGGGACATCGTCCGGACCGGGGTGTAAGCGTCGGCGGCCAGCATCTCGCCGCGCGCGGCGAGCGAGCGCGAGTACGCGGCCCCGTCGCTGAGCATCGCGAGCGTCTGGTCGGGGTCGAGTCCGATCTTCCGTGCCAGCGCGAAGGCCTCGCCGGCGGCCGCCGTGTGGATCGCGACCATGAGGTTCGCGACGAATTTCATACGGGTGCCGTTGCCGAACGGCCCGAGCAGGTGCGGTGCGCGCGAGAAGCCCTCGAAAACCGGCAGGACGCGGGCATACGCGGCAGGGTCGCCGCTTGCGTAGACCACGACGTCACGCACCTGCGCCTGGTTGCCGGTGCCCGACAGTGGCGCATCGAGCATCTCGATGCCGGCGGCGCGCAGCGCCGCCTGTGCGTCGAACTTGTCCTGCAGCGCAAGGGTGCTGGTCTCTGCGACGAGCTGCGTGATCCCCGGCCGCGCGGTCAACTCCCCGACCACAGCCTGGAGTGCGGCGGCTGACGGCAGCGAGGTGATCACACGCTCGCAGCGCGTGGCCACCTCGGCCACCGATGCCGCGCGCGTGCCGCCCAGTGCCGACAGCGCGGCCATTGCATCCGCCGACACATCGTGGCCCACAACCTCGAATCCTGCTGCGACGAGATTCTTCGTCATCGCCTGGCCCATGGTGCCGACGCCGATCAGGCCAACCGGCCCGCCCTGTCTCGAGTTTGTTCCAGTCATCACTCAACCTTTCTTCGCGCAAACCGCGACCTAGCCCTGCACGGACACCCAACGCGCGACGCCCCCGGCCGAGCAGGCTGCCGGGGGCACCCATACCTTTATACCGCAGTCCGGTCGCAGCGGCTCAGCGGCGGTCGATCGCGGGCAGGCAACTCGGGTGTAAGCGGCAGTTCGACGGCATAGCGAGGGCGCCGGTCACACCTTGCGCCGGCGCTGCTGATATCGCCTCCGCCGATTGCCCGTCTGCCAGGGAAAGATATGGCTGCGCATCATCCTCGACCAGAATCGGGGCAGTGGCGAGAAGCGCCCGCGTGCACGGGTGGCTCGCGGAACGGAGGATCGTTGCCGCCTTGCCGGTCTCGACGATGCGGCCGCAGTACATCTCGGCGATCCGGTGCGACACAAACAGATAGGCGAGTCCGAGTGAGCCCCGCCACTCGGCGAACAGGCTGAGGACCTGCGCATCGATAGCTCCCGGGCTGATCTCTCGAATGCAAGGGGGTCGGATGCTTGCGCATCCAACCCGTTGCTTCTTGTGACGCGGCTGGCAGGATTCGAACCTACGATCCGTTGGGGCCTGGCAACCCTGCCGCCTGAGATCATCGGGTCGTAAGGGGGTGCGCGTTCGAGACCTGCGGTAACGCGTCACATTGCCCGAAGCATCGGACCCGCGACTCGCCGAGTGGTTCAACCGTATGCATTCGGACCTTCGGAATCCTGAACGCACCAGTAGATCATTGCCGCCCACCCGATAAGCGGTATGAACCCGGCCAACTGCCACCACCCACTTCGACCAGTATCATGAAGCCTGCGTGCCGAAGCGGCTGTATATGGCAAGACCATCGCCAAAGCGACCAATGCACTGGCGGTATCGACCAATAGTCCGGCAGCCATGTTCACAAGTACGATAAACAATGCGAACCACCAGTATTCCGATCTACTTGCCCGACCCGTGAAGTCCGCATATTTCCGAAAGCAGGTCTGGATGGACTCCGTAAATGTCATGCTGGTCCGTTGTCGGATATCGGTTGAATCAGATGGCGTACTGGCCGCCCTGGCAGAATGCGCCGGCCGGCCTGCTGGCGAATCACCGGCGCCCAGCAGCATCCATTGGACCAAGGCCTCAAAAGCGCTGGCCAACAGAACGACGGAGGGGATGGCAAGGATCAGGGCTATCCCGAAGAAGAACATGGCTGGCGAGACGGGGCCATCGCCGCGCCCAGTGGTGAAAGCCGCGTAGCCAAACCAGGCGCCAGCGGCGGTCGGTACCACTGCAAGGGCCAGGCGAAGTGCGAGCGAAGAGCCCATGTGCGGGGGCGGGTTCGCCACCGTCGATCGCCACCAGCCCGCATAAGCGCCCGCAGTGGCCGCGATCAGCAGTATCGAACCAGGCCACTTGTACCAGCCCCCACCCTGTTGCCAACCCCATGCGAGCGCCTTGGAAAACCGGGTAGGCTGTGGTCCGGACATGACCATTTTCAGCAGCGGCAAGAAGTCCCACCAGAGCACACCGAAGAAGGCAGCGCCGAGCAAGACCGCGCGAAAAGCCTCCAACTGCTTGGAACAGCGATAGATCCAGAGGACCGGTGCGAGCAGCGATGTCGCAAACAGCCACCGCCAAAGTTCGGTCAGGGGGTCGGCAACCATAGCGCAGAACCTTTCACAACAGGAACGACGGGCAGGGGTATGACTTTTTGTTCCAACATTTGATGCGGTTTGAAATTCAAGTGCCAAACCGTCCACGGGACGGGGTCAACTTCACGGGAAGACTTGACGTGGCACGATGGGTCGAAGTGCTGATGCTTGTGCCTCATCAGTTTCGGATCGAAACTCGCACTAAAGTTGGTTGCACCCTTGACCGACTTTAACCAGTCTAGTCGCAACCGGAACGCAACAAAGAAAAAGGGTTAGCGGCTTTCGCGGCTAACCCTTTGATTATTTGGCGCGGCTGGCAGGATTCGAACCCACGACCCCTTGGTTCGTAGCCAAGTACTCTATCCAACTGAGCTACAGCCGCATGTGAAGAAGTATAGCAGGGAAATGCCGGCCGCGCGCTAGCTTTGTCTCACGCAATCAACGAAGTAGCGCGTCTTTCCATCGACTTCCTCCTCGGCCAGGCCGTGGATGTCGGTGTCGAAGCCGGGGAATCGCGCATTGAAGCTACGGGCGAACTTGAGGTATTCGACGATGGTCTTGTTGAAGCGCTCACCCGGGATCAGGAGGGGAATGCCCGGCGGATAGGGCGTAAGCAGAATGGTGGTGACGCGCCCCTCGAGGTGGTCGATCTCCACGCGCTCGATCTCGCGGTGCGCCAGGCACGCATAGGCATCCGACGGTTTCATGGCCGGTTGCATGTCGGACAGGTACATCTCGGTGGTGAGCCGCGCGATGTCGTTCTGCTTGTAGGCTTCATGGATCTGCTGGCACAGGTCCTTCAGGCCGGTGCGCTCGTACCTGGGATGGGCGGCGCAGAACTCCGGCAGGATCTTCCACAGCGGCACGTTCTTGTCGTAGTCGTCCTTGAACTGCTGCAGCGCGGTCACGAGGGTGTTCCAGCGGCCCTTGGTGATGCCGATGGTGAACATGATGAAGAAAGAGTAGAGGCCGGTCTTTTCGACGATGACGCCATGCTCGGCCAGGAACTTGGTGACGATGGAGGCGGGAATGCCGGTCTTGGCGAACTTGCCCGACACGTCCAGGCCGGGCGTGCTGACCGTGGCCTTGATCGGGTCGAGCATGTTGAAACCGGCGGCGATGTCGCCGAAGCCGTGCCATTTGTCGTTGGCCTTGAGCAGCCAGTCCTCGCGCGAGCCGATGCCGTCGTCGATGAGGTTCTGCGGACCCCATACCTGGAACCACCAGTCCTTGCCCCATTCGCGGTCCACCTTGCGCATGGCGCGGCGGAAATCCAGCGCCTCGGCGATGGATTCCTCCACCAGGGCCGTGCCGCCGGGGGGCTCCATCATCGCAGCGGCCACATCGCACGAGGCGATGATGGCGTACTGCGGCGAGGTGGAGGTGTGCATCAGGTAGGCCTCGTTGAAGAGGTGGCGGTCGAGTTTCTGGTCTTCGGACTCCTGCACCAGGATCTGCGAGGCCTGCGAGATGCCGGCCAGCAGCTTATGGGTGGAGTGGGTGGCGAACACCAGCGGCCCCTTGGGCCGCGGCCGGTCGCGCCCGATGGCGTGCATATCCTTGTAGAAGTCGTGGAAGGAGGCATGCGGCAGCCAGGCTTCGTCGAAATGCAGCACGTCGATGGTCGAGCCCAGCACCTGTTTGAGCATCTCGACGTTGTAGATCACGCCGTCATAGGTGGATTGCGTGATGGTGAGGATGCGCGGCTTGCGGTTCGGGTGCTTGACCTGCGCCGCCTTGGCGAAAGGGTTGGCGTCGATCTTTTTCTGGATTGTGTCGGGGTGGAATTCCGAGAGTGGGATCGGTCCGATGATGCCCAGGTGGTTGCGTGTCGGGGTGAGGAAGACCGGGATCGCGCCCGTCATGGTGATGGCGTGCAGGATCGACTTGTGGCAGTTGCGGTCCACCACGACGATGTCGTCGGAGGCCACGCAGGAGTGCCACACCATCTTGTTCGAGGTGGAGGTGCCATTGGTGACGAAGAAGCAATGATCGGCGTTGAAGATGCGCGCCGCGTTGCGCTCCGAGGCCGCCACCGGTCCGGTGTGGTCGAGCAGCTGGCCGAGTTCCTCCACTGCGTTGCACACGTCAGCGCGGAGCATGTTCTCGCCGAAGAACTGGTGGAACATCTGGCCGATGGGCGACTTGAGAAACGCCACGCCGCCGGAGTGCCCCGGGCAGTGCCACGAGTACGAGCCGTCCTGCGCGTAGTGGATCAGGGCGCGGAAGAACGGCGGCGCCAGGCTGTCAAGGTAGCTGCGCGCCTCGCGGATGATGTGGCGCGCCACGAACTCCGGCGTGTCCTCGAACATGTGGATGAAGCCGTGCAGCTCGCGCAGGATGTCATTGGGGATGTGGCTGGAGGTCTTGGTCTCGCCATACAGGTAGATAGGGATCTCGGCGTTCTTGAAGCGGATCTCCTCGATGAACTTGCGCAGGTTGAGCACCGCGGGGTCGAGTTCCGGACCGGGGGTGAACTCCTCGTCATCGATGGAAAGAATGAAGGCGGACGCGCGCGACTGCTGTTGGGCGAATTGCGACAGGTCGCCATAGCTGGTCACACCGAGGATTTCCATGCCCTCCTTCTCCATGGCGCCGGCGAGCGCGCGAATGCCCAGGCCGGAGGTGTTCTCGGAACGGAAGTCTTCATCGATGATGACGATGGGAAAGCGGAATTTCATCTGCGGGCACCCGGCTCAAGAAAGTACGCGAAACAACGTGAAAGAACGCGAAAGAACGCGCGTCCGCAGGATCGCGGGCGCGCGGCGAAGTGTAATTGCAAAGCGGCGCGGAGAACGCTGCGAAATGTGATTTGCGGCGGGCGGTGTGTCAGACGTGCAACATCGCCATCACGGCGAGCACGCCGCTGGCCGCGGCGGCGATGTAGACGCCGGTCTGCATCCATTTTTTCTTGGTGATCAGGGTGATGGCGGCCAGCGCGATGGCAACCTGGATGACCGTCATCGCCTGGGCCCAGCGGTGGTGCAGGTGGATCTGCTTTTCGGATTCGTCGTCCCAGCGCTTGGACTCGGCTTCGAATTTCTCCGCGTCCTTCTTGATGGCTTCCTTTTCTTCCTTGTAGCGCGCCACCTCTTTGCGGTACTTCTCGATATCCACACCAGGCAATGCCATCGCCAGTTCGGCCAGATTCTGCTTGTTGCTCTTGGCCTGGTAATAGTTCCACTGGTTGGAGGCCTCGGTCTTCTTGATCGCCGCGTTGTTCTTGTAGACCATGGCGTTGTTCTGCGTGGCGCCGCCCTGGTAGGAGAACAGCGCGCCCACGGTGGCCAGGATGGCGGTGGTCACCGCCAGGCGGCTGCCGAACCCCTCATCCCCGTGGTGCGCGTCATGCGCGTCATGCGCGGCATGCTCCACCGCGTGATCGTGGGGGCCGTGTACGTGAAAACCGCCTGCGCTCATGTGCCTTGTCTCCTCTGGTATTCGACGAAATCGTATTCGACTTCCGGATCGCCGCCACGTGGCTGTGCAACGCGCGCCGATTCCAGCCACATGTCGGGGTCGATGCGTGGAAAGAAAGCGTCGCCCGCGAAGCTTTGCCTGATTTCGGTGACCACCAGGCGCTCCGCCGCGGGAAGCAGCGCCCGGTAGATTTCTGCGCCGCCGATGACGAAGGCCTCGGCCGCGCCGCTGCGGCTCGCGGCCTGCAGTGCTGCCGCGGGGGTGTCGGTGGTCATCACCCCAGCCGTGGCGGCCGGCCCGGCAGGACGCCAGTTGAGATTGCGCGACAGCACCACGGACAGACGCCCCGGCAAGGGCTTGCCGAGCGTAGCCAGGATCGATTCGAAGGTCTTGCGGCCCATGATGACCGGCGCGCCCAGGGTCGTGCGCTTGAAGTGCGCCAGATCGGCCGGCAGATGCCAGGGCATGCGGTTGTCGCGGCCGATGCAGCGGTTGGCTGCCATGGCCACGATCATGGAAAGTCGCATGCAGCCAGCCTAGATCGCCACCGGCGCCTTGATATGGGGGTGCGCCTGGTAATCGAGGATGTCGAAGTCCTCGTAGCGATAGTCGAACAGGGTGTCGGGCTTGCGCCGGATGGCCAGGCGCGGCAGCGGATAGGGGGTGCGCGAGAGTTGTTCGCGCACCTGGTCGAGATGGTTGGAATAGAGGTGGCAGTCGCCACCGGTCCAGACGAAGTCGCCCACCTCCATGCCGACCTGCTCTGCGACCATGTGGGTGAGCAGTGCGTAGGAAGCGATGTTGAATGGCACGCCGAGGAAGATGTCGGCGCTGCGCTGGTAAAGCTGGCAGGACAGGCGGGACGCGGCGTCCGGCGTTGCCCCGGGCGCGGCGTAGAACTGGAAGAATGCGTGGCAGGGCGGCAGTTTCATGCGCGGGATGTCGCCGACGTTCCAGGCCGAGACGATGATGCGGCGCGAATCCGGGGTCTCGCGCAGGGCTTTGAGGACTTGCGCGATCTGGTCGATGTGGCCGCCGCCAGGGGCTGGCCAGGAGCGCCACTGATAGCCGTAGATCGGCCCGAGTTCGCCGTTTTCATCGGCCCACTCGTTCCAGATGGAAACGCCGTTTTCCTTGAGGTAGGCGATGTTGGTCTCGCCGTTGAGGAACCAGAGCAGTTCGTGGATGATCGAGCGCAGGTGCAGCTTCTTGGTGGTGACCAGCGGGAACCCGGCGCGCAGGTCGAAGCGCATCTGGTGGCCGAATACCGAGAGCGTACCGGTACCGGTGCGGTCGGTCTTCTTGACACCCTGGTCGAGGACCAGGCGCATCAGGTCATGATATTGGCGCATGCGCGGATTCTAGCGGCGAAACGCCCGCCGCTGCGACGGCGGCTCAGAGGGCAATCTTGGCAAACAGCTCGCGGGCGGTCTGGAAGCGCTTGTCGGGGTCCTTGGCCAGCAGGCGGTCGACCACCGACTGGAAGCTTTCCAGCCCGGCCGGCAGGCGCGGCACATCCGCATGCACATGTTTGTAGGCGATGGCGGCGATGCTGTCGCCATCGAAGAGCGGCTCGCCGACCAGCATTTCATAAAGAATGACACCAAGGCTATACAGGTCGCTGCGCGCATCCTGCTCGCGTCCGACGGATTGTTCCGGGCTCATGTAGAGCGGGGTGGCGCCGTGACTGTTGGAGGCGGTGATGCTTTTTTCCCCCTGCTGTTTGGCCAGGCCGAAATCCACCAGGGCCAGCCGCGCGGCATCGCGGAACATGATGTTGTGGGGTTTCAGGTCGCGGTGGGTGACGCCGGCCTGGTGGATGGCATCGAGCGCGCGCGCGATCTGCGCGACGAGCCGGATGGATTCGATCGGCGTCATGCGCGCGGCGCCGCGCTGATCCATGCGCGTGCGCAGGTCGCCAAGCGGGAAATACTCCATCGCGATGTAGAGGTGGTCGTCGGTGACGCCCTGGTCGTAGATGCGCGCGACGTGCTGGTTCTGGACCGTCGAGATGATCCGGTATTCGCGGATGAAGCGGTCGATGAAGGCCGGATTGCGGACATGCCGTGCATCGACCACCTTAAGCACCACTTCGGCGGGCTGCGGTAGCGCCTGCCCGAGGCGCGCCACGCGGTCGGCCAGGTAGACCCGCGATGTGCCGCCTTCGCCGATCTGGCGCTTGACGCGGTAGCCGTTGATTTCCGGTACCTCGCCGTGCCGGGGGTGTTGGAACGTTTCAGGCGCCGCGTCCTTGCCGGAGGGTGAGCGCACCATGGTCCGCGCGGCCGAGAAGCGCTCGGCCAGGCGCGTGCGCGCCAGCTCGCGCTCGCGCCAGGCGGCGCGCTCGCGGATCGCGTCGTTGATGGCGCCGACCAGCCGGTGGGCGGTGAGGCGATGGGTGGCGATGTGGTCGGCGGCACCATGACGCAGTGCCGGCAAGGCGGTATCGCTGCCGCCGGGATCCGACGGTGTCGCGAGCATGATCACCGGCGCGAGCGCGCGCAGACGTGCTGTATAGGTTTCCAGCCATGCCATGCCGTCATGCGCCGGTGGCTGATGTCCTAGCAGGATGGCATCGTATTGCGCAGCGTCGGGCAGCGGCGATGGCAGTGCCGGGACCGGGCCGTCGACCTGCGCGGCCGGCCAGTACGATGCGATATGAAAGGCGCACTGGCGCGCCAGTTCCGGCGGGGCGCCAATCACGAGAATGCGCATGATGGTGGGAGCAGTAGGGGCGGCGGAGGCGTTTGGCGGCCTGGAAACGATGTCAGACAGGGGAGCAAGCCCCTGTCTGGTGCGACAGAATACAATTAGAATAACGTGTCGGCGCGTTTTTCGCCGAACCCGGCTGCTATTCAGTCCCCAACACCATGACGTCCCAGGGACGCACGATGCTTAGATTGCTCGACAGTCTGCGCCTGACACGGGTGGGCGCAAGCGGCGACCATCCGCTGGCAAGCCCGCGCGAGGCAGCGCAGATTTTCACCGAGCTGCGTACGGTCGAGCCACTCAAGGGCCTGGAGGAAATCGCCGACTGGCTGATGTCGTTTGCGGCGGCTGAGAACCTGCGCCCGGAGCGCCGCTTCGACGTGATCAGCCAACTCGATGAACTGGCCCAGCCGCACCGTATCAAGCTGGCGCGCGACATGGCTGGCGAGCGTCGTTCGGCGCGCCTGGCCGAGGCCAAGCTGCGCGCCGTGAACGACGAGTTGTGGCGGAGCATGGCGGGTGCGTATGACGACCTGATCGGGCGCATCGAGGCCAAGGAGAAGGGCGCTGACAGCTTGCGCAAGGAAGCCCCCCTGATCGCCATTCGCGCCATGCGCGCCGGTGGCATGCGCCTGAAATGGACCTTCCTGCATTATGGCTCGGCGTCGGCAGACATCTGGGAAGCACTGGCGCGTGCCTATCGTTTCGCCGAATCGCGCGGCGTGCAGAATGCCCGTGTGCAGGCCTATCCCGGTATCGCCGGTGAATCCTCTCCCGAAGAGGAGTACCTGCGCAACCTGCTGCTGGCGGCCTGCGCGCCGGATGCGCTGACACCGGCGGAGCTCGATGTGGCCGAGCGGCTGATCGCGCACGGTGCCGCGCATTTCCAGATCACCTTGAAGCCGCAAGCCGATTCGACCCACTGGGTCGACCTGGCCAACCCGCGCCAGCCGCTGCGTTTGGCGGCGCCGCCTGAACAACTCACGCCGGGACTGCGTTTCTTCGCCGCCGTCGCCGGGCACGCGGAAGTGCAAAACCTGCTGGATCGGTTCGAGAAGAACAAGGACGTGCCGCGTGGAATCGATCTCGGCGGCGTGGTCGCGCCGGAACTCATCGGCAGGGTACTGCGCCATTTGCACCTCAACTGGGCGCCGCGCCCGCCGGTGCGGCGCAGTGAGCGGCGGCGCCTGGAAACCCGGGTGACCGTGACGCATGGCCTCGACGCGATCATCGGCTCGATGCGACCCTCCGACCTCGATCTCGACCTGAGCGCCGGCGCGCCGAGCGAGGTATGGCGGATCGAGAACATGAGCGTCGGCGGGTTCGGTGCGCTGGTTCCGCAGGCCGATGCCGGCTGGCTGCGCATTGGCGCACTGGTGGGCATCCTGCCGGAGGGCGCCGCCGCGCGACGCGAAATCGGCATCCTGCGCCGGCTCGTGCTCAACGGCAGCGGGTCCAAGGCGCAAGCCGCCGTCGGCGTGCAGGTGATATCGCGTCAACCGCTCGTCGGGATCTTCACCACCACAATGGGGCTCTGGGCCCATGGCGTGCCGACCGTCGAAGGCATCGTCATTCCCGAGGGCGGTGAATCGGGTGCCGTGCTTGTGGCCCTGCCGAACGGCCTGTACCTGCCGGGCGAGCAGTTGCTGGCAATGATCGCGGAGCGGCGCCACCTCATGTTCCCGATCGCGCTGGTCGAACGCGGCGAAGACTATGATCTCATCAGGTTTCGTGCCATGTCGCAGGACGACTAAGCACGAACAGCGGGTACGGGAATCGGGTACGAGAAGCGGGTACGAGAAGCGGTTTCAAAAAGCCGGCCCGTGAATGCCGGTTCGTCGATGCCGGCCCGTGGCGGCGCCGGCTATGTGGCGGCGGGGCGCAGCGAGTGGCGGCGGAAAATGCCGGTGATCATGCGCCACAGGCGCGAGATCATCCATACAGCCACCACGACCGCGGCGACCAGGGTGACCAGAAACGCGGCGGGATAGGCAAAAGCCAGCCATACCATGCCGGCCACCCCGAGGTCTTCGCCGAACGAGGCCGCCCAGTTCGAAAACGGTTCGGGCGAGGTGTTGATCAGGGCACGGGTGCCCGCCTTGGCGAAGTGGGATGTACCGGCCAGCGCGCCGCCGGCGAGGCCGGCGGCAACCAGCCATGCAGGGTCAGCGTCGAGCCCCAGGCTCGCGGCCGCGAGCAGCGCGCCCGCCGGGACGCGAATGAAGGTATGCAGGGCATCCCACAGGGAATCCACCCCCGGCACCTTGTCGGCCAGGAACTCGGTGATGAACAGCACGCCGGCTACCCCGATGACCAGTGGGTGGGTCAGGGCGCCCAGGTGGCCCGGCAGGGCGATCACGCCGATGCGGCCGAGCAGTCCCGCGAAGAACACGACGCCGTACAGGCGCATGCCGCTCGCCCAGGCGAGGCCGGAACCGATGGCGACGGTGTGCAGAAGATCCATGACTGCTTGATTATATGCCTCCGTAGCGCGCCGGCAAGTCGTGGTTGGGGGTCTAGCGCATGGGATAATGCGGGGATGCGAACGCTTTCCCTTGCACTGCGCATGTTTGCGCGCGACGCGCGCGCGGGCGAACTGCGCCTTCTGCTGATCGCGCTCGCCATCGCCGTGGCGAGCGTCACCTCGGTCGGCTTTTTCGCCGACCGGATCGGCCGGGCGCTGAGTCAGGAATCGCACCAACTCATCGGCGCGGACTTCGTCCTTTCCGCAGACCGGCCGCTGCCGCCTGAATTCGCCGACGAGGCGCGCCGTCGCGGCCTCCTGCTCGCGCATGCCATCAGTTTTCCCAGCATGGCCAGCCGCGGGGAGCAGTCGCACCTGTCCGGCTTCAAGGCGGTGAGCGCGGGATACCCGCTGCGCGGCAGCCTGCGCACCGCGCCCGACCGCAACATGCCAGACGCGCGCACGCGCGACATACCGGCGCGCGGCGGCGTGTGGCTCGACGAGCAGTTGGCCGGCAGTCTGGGGGCCAGGCCCGGCGACATGCTGGGTGTCGGCGACATCAAGCTGCGCTTCGAGCGGGTGGTGACGCTGGAGCCCGATCGCGGCGCCAGCTTTTTTGCCATCGCGCCGCGCCTGATGCTCAACATCGACGACGTGCCCGCCACCGGCCTGATCCAGGCCGGATCGCGCGTCACCTACCGCCTGCTGGTGGCGGGCGACGAGAAGGCGATGGCCGATTACACCAGCTGGGCGCGTTCGCGCATCGTGCGCGGACAATGGGTCGAGGAGGTATCGAACGCGCGCCCGGAAGTTCGGGCCACGGTGGAGCGTGCCCAGCAGTTCCTCGGCCTGGTGGCGCTACTGGCGGTGATCCTGGCGGCGGTGTCGATCGCCCTGGCGGCGCGGCGCTTCATGCAGCGTCACCTGGACGGCTGCGCCGTGCTGCGCTCGATGGGCGCCTCGCAGGCGACCCTGCTATCCCTGTTTCTGGTGGAGTTCGTGCTGCTCGGCGTCATTGGTTCCGCGCTCGGCACGGCATTGGGCTACGCCATGCATGCGCTCCTGGTGCAGCTGCTGGGCTATCTGGTGGCCACGCAACTGCCCGCGCCGACCCTGCTGCCGGCGCTGCAGGGCTTCGCCACCGGCACCCTGCTGCTGCTGGGCTTTGCGCTGCCGCCGCTGATCCAGTTGGCCGGCGTGCCGCCCATCCGCGTGATCCGGCGCGAGGTGGGCGAGCCGCGGCCGGCCACACTCCTGGCCTATGCACTGGGCGGCACGGTACTGGTTCTGCTGGTGCTCTGGCAGGCGCGCGACCTCAAGCTCGGCGCCATCGCGGCCGGCGGTTTCGCCCTGGCGTTGGGCGTCTCCGCGCTGCTCACCTATGGCGCACTGCGCCTGCTGGCACGCCTGCGCGGCGAGGCTGGCTTTTCCTGGCGCTACGGTGTGGCGGCGATGCGGCGTCGCAGCCTGGCCACGGTGACCCAGGTGGTGGCGCTCTCGCTGGGGCTGGCCGCGCTGCTCATGCTCACGGTGACCCGGGGAGACCTCACCTCCCAGTGGCAGGCGCGCCTGCCACCGGACGCGCCCAACCGTTTCGTGATCAACCTGCAGCCGGATCAGCGCGCCCAGTTCGACGCTGCCTTCGCGGCGGCTGGCATGCCGCGCGCGGAAACCTACCCGATGATCCGCGGTCGGCTGCTCGCCGTCAACGGCAAGGCGATCGGGCCGGACGCATTCAAAGAAGACCGTGCCAAGCGCCTGGTCGACCGCGAGTTCAACCTGTCCTACATGCGCACGCTGCCCGCGCACAACCGGATATCGGCCGGCCGCTGGTTCGATGCCGACAACCCGGCGGCGGCCGAATTGTCGGTCGAGGAGGGCATCATGAAGACCCTCGGCCTGAAGATGGGAGACCGCCTGACCTACGAGGTCGCCGGCCGCTCTTTCGATGCGCCGATCACCAGCGTGCGCAAGCTCGACTGGGATTCCATGCGCGCCAACTTTTTCGTCATCGCCTCGCCCGCCCTCCTGGAAGGCTTTCCGCAGACCTACATGACGGCTTTTCATCTCCCGTCTGCGCGCGCGGAACTGCAGGCGCAGCTGGTGGCGCGCATGCCCAACCTCACCGTGGTGGACATCGAAGCCTTGATCCGGCAGGTGAGGAGCGTGATCGACCAGGTGGTGGCGGCGGTGCAGTTCATCTTCGTTTTCGCCCTGGCCGCCGGGCTTACCGTGCTGTACGCGGCGCTCACCGCCAGCCAGGACGAGCGCGTGCGCGAGGCCGGCATCATGCGCGCGCTGGGTGCATCTTCCAGCCAGCTCAAGCGGGCGCAGTGGGCGGAGTTCCTGGTCACCGGCGCGCTCGCCGGCCTGTTCGCGGCCTCCATCGCCTTCGGCGTCGGCGCGGCGGTAAGCGAGTTCGTGCTCAACCTGCCGACGCGGTTCAACCCCTGGTTGTGGCTGGCCGGCATGGGCAGCGGCGCGGCTTGCGCGCTCGCCGGCGGCGTGCTGGCCTTGTCGGGCGTGCTCAAGCGCCCGCCGGTCTCGACCCTGCGCGAATTCGCCTGAAGGCGCCTTGCCGAATGAGCGGAAACGACCAGGCGCAGCAACGGGGGCCGACGCCTTTCGAGATCATGGGCGGCCAGGAAAAGGTCGACGCGCTGGTGGATCGCTTCTACGACCTGATGGACGAGGCGCCGGAGTATTACGCGCTGCGCAAGCTGCATCCGCCCAGTCTGGAGGGATCGCGCGACAAGCTGAAGTGGTTCCTCTCCGGATGGCTGGGCGGGCCGCCGCTCTATTTTGAGAAGGTCGGCCATCCGATGCTGCGGGCGCGCCATCTGCCCTATTCGATCGCCACGCATGAGCGCGATCAGTGGCTCGCCTGCATGTATTCCGCCATGGAGGATGTCGGCATACCCGAGGCGATGAAGAAGGGCCTGCAGGAGGCCTTTTTCAATACCGCGGACTGGATGCGCAACAAGGAAGGGTGATGGAAGCCGTCCTGATCATGGTCGCTGCCGCCGCCGCGCTCGCCTCGGCCGTGTTTGCCGCCCTGGCATGGCGCCGCGCCCACGCCGGTCGGGACGACGGCCAGACGGAGCGTTTCAACCGCATCGACGCGGCCAACGAGCGCCTGGAACGCGAGTTGCGAAGCGAAATGCGCGAGGCAGGGCTGGCGGGGCGCCAGGAACTGGCGCTGAGCGTGGCGCAATTCCAGGCCGCGCTCGGACAGCAGATGGCCTCCATCGCCACGGTCCAGAACAACCAGATCGACGCCTTCGCGCAGCAGTTGGTCAAGCTGACCGACGCCAACGAGGCGCGCCTGGGCAGCCTGCAGAAGGCGGTCGATGAGCGCATGCAGACCTTCGCGCAGGATGCCAGGGCCGGGCGGGAGGAAAGCGCCGGCACCCTTGCGCGCTTTGGCGACGGCCTTTCCCAGCAACTGACCCTCCGCCTGGCCGAGGTGCGCGCCACGCTGGAAGCCCGCCTCAAGGACATCGAGACGCAAAACGCCGCCAAGCTCGAGGAAATGCGCAGGACCGTCGACGAGAAGCTGCACGCCACCCTCGAGCAGCGGCTCGGAGAATCGTTCAAGCTGGTGTCCGATCGGCTCGAGGCGGTGCACAAGGGCTTGGGCGAGATGCAGAGCCTCGCCGTCGGCGTCGGCGACCTGAAGCGCGTCCTGACCAATGTGAAAACGCGCGGTACCTGGGGCGAGGTTCAGCTGGGCGCCTTGCTCGAACAGATCCTCACGCCGGAGCAGTACGCCACCAACGTGGCCACCGTGCCGCGCAGCGGCGAGCGGGTCGAGTACGCGATCCGGCTGCCGGGGCGCGAGGGGGAAGGGCAGGTGTGGCTGCCGATCGACTCCAAGTTTCCGGTCGAGGATTACGAGCGCATCGTGGCCGCCCAGGACTCAGCCGATGTGGCCGCCCTCGAGGAGGCCGCCAAGGCCCTCGAGGCCCGCATCAAGGGTGAGGCGCGCTCCATCCGCGACAAGTACGTGTCACCGCCGCACACCACCGATTTCGGCATCCTGTTCCTGCCGACCGAGGGGCTGTATGCCGAGGTGCTGCGCCGCCCGGGCCTGTCCGACTGGCTGCAGCGCGAGTGCCGCGTCACCGTTTCCGGGCCGACCACGCTCACCGCGCTGCTCAACTCGCTGCAGATGGGTTTCAGGACCCTGGCCATCGAACAGCGTTCCAGCGAGGTCTGGCGCGTGCTGGGTGCGGTCAAGACCGAATTCCAGAAGTTCGGCGACGTGCTCGCCAAGACCAAGTCGCAGTTGCAGTCGGTGGCCAACTCCATCGACGCGGCCGAGACGCGCACGCGGCAGATGGAACGCAAGCTCAAGGATGTCGAGGCGCTGCCGGAAGCCGGTTCGGCCAGGCTGCTGGGCAATCCGGCACCGGGCGATCAGCAGCTCTGATCAGGCCGCGCACGGCCGAGCCGTGTACTCGCCCGCGCCCGCAGCCCCGGCCGGGCGATCCGCAGCTTGTGCGTAAACTTCGGGGCTGCGAGTCGGGCATTCTGCGCGGCGCGTTCACTTCAAGGCGGATCCGGCATGGCCACCCAACCCGAAATCAACAACATGGCGCTGTTTTGCGACTTCGAAAACGTCGCCCTGGGCGTGCGCGACGCGAAGTACGCCAAGTTCGACATCGCCCGCGTGCTGGAACGCCTGCTGCTCAAGGGCAGCATCGTGGTCAAGAAGGCCTATTGCGACTGGGAGCGCTACAAGGAGTTCAAGGCCTCCATGCACGAGGCGGCGTTCGAACTCATCGAGATTCCGCATGTGCGGCAGTCGGGCAAGAACTCCGCCGATATCCGCATGGTGGTCGATGCGCTCGACCTTTGCTACACCAAGGCGCATGTCGACACTTTCGTCATCCTTTCCGGGGATTCGGATTTTTCGCCGCTGGTTTCCAAGCTGCGCGAGAACAACAAGGTGGTGATCGGTGTCGGCGTCAAGAATTCGACGTCCGACCTGCTGATCGCGAACTGCGACGAATTCATCTTCTACGACGACCTCGTTCGGGAAGACGAGGCCAAGCGCAATCGCGCCGCGCGCAAGGCGCCGGCCAGGCCAGCGGCCGGCGGCGCCAAGAAGCCGGCGCAGAAGGCGCACGGGCCGGAGGCCGCGCCCGACGACAAGCGCCAGGAGGCGCTCGACCTGGTGGTCGAGACCGTGGAGGCGCTGGTGGCGGAGCGCGGCGCCGGCGACAAGATCTGGGGCTCGATGATCAAGCAGACGCTCAAGCGGCGTCGCCCGGGCTTCAACGAAAGCTACTACGGGTATCGCGCGTTCAGCGATCTCCTCGCCGACGCGCAGGCCGGCAACCTGATCACGCTCTCCCTGGATGAGAAGTCCGGCGGCTATACGGTGCAACTGGTCCCGGACGCCCGCTGACGGCGCGCCGCGCGTTCATCACGCCGGGGGTGGACCGCGGCGCCGCATCAGCGCTGCGGCGAACAGGAGGCTGATCAGCGCGATGCTGGCGCAGCCCAGCAGCAGGGCGTGGCTGTCGTACCAGTCGTCCAGCCGGGGATGCGCGAGCCGGGCCATCCCGCCGGCCGCAAGGCCGAAGGACAGCAGGGCGATGGCCCAGGTGAGGCGGCGCATCCATGCGCGCTCGCCGCTGCCGAGCGTATCGATCATGCGCGACACCCACCAGCCATTGGCCGCGTCGACCGCCAGCATGCCGAGCGTGAACATGCAGCCCAGCAGCAGGGCGGCCCCCCAGGCGAGTCGCCCGGTGGCGGCCATCGAGAACACCGCGGCCTGGGAGAGAGTGTCCATCGAGACCGCGAAGGCCGCCCCGATCATCGAAATGGCCAACGGGTGGGAGACCTGCGTCATGCGCATGAAGGCGCCACTACGCAGTCCGCGCGGGGCGAGCGGCGCCGGCGTGCCCATGAGCGCGCGCAGATTGAGCGTTCCCATCAACAGCAGGAAGCCGATGGAGACGATCTGGCCGACCTCCTCCACCCATGCCGGGATGCGATGGCTGCCCGCGACGACGGCCAGCACGGCCGCGACCAGCGTGACCACGGCGCCGTGGCCGAGCGAGAAGAACAGGCCGCACCAGCGCGCCTGGCCTGGACGCACCGCGGCGTTGAAGCGGGTGATGTTGTCGACCACGATCAGGTGGTCGGGGTCCATGCCGTGGCGCAGGCCGAGCAGAAAAGAGAGGCCCGCCAGCGGCAGCAGATGCGCGAGGTCCGCCACGGGCGGCCGGTCTAGTGCCGCGCCGCGCGGGCCTCGTCCAGCAGGCCCTGCGTGCGGATGAACTCGATCACCTCGGCCACCCCGGTGCCGGCACGCAGGTTGGTGAAGATGAAGGGCCGCTCGCCGCGCTGGCGTCGCGCGTCGCCGGCCATGATGTCGAGATTGGCGCCCACATGGGGTGCCAGGTCGGTCTTGTTGATGATCAGCAGGTCCGAGCGCGTGATGCCCGGGCCGCCCTTGCGGGGGATTTTCTCGCCGCCGGCCACGTCGATCACGTAGAGCGTCAGGTCGGACAGTTCCGGGCTGAAGGTGGCGGCGAGATTGTCACCGCCCGATTCCAGCAGGATCAGGTCCAGGCCGGGAAAGTCGGCCTGCATGCGCGCGATCGCCTCGAGGTTGATCGAGGCATCCTCGCGTATGGCGGTGTGCGGGCAGCCGCCGGTTTCAACACCCATGATGCGCTCCGGCGGCAGGGCGCCGGCGCGCAGCAGGATCTCCATGTCTTCCTTGGTGTAGATGTCGTTGGTGATGACCCCCATCTCGTAGCGGTCGCGCATGCCCTTGCAGAGCATTTCGCACAGCGCGGTCTTGCCGGAGCCGACCGGGCCGCCTATGCCTACCCGCAGCGGCTGCTGCAGGGCGTCCGTGGGGCGGGAGGGGCGGGGCGTGTTCATGGATGTCTGGCTCTCAGGAACGGAAAATCCGGCTGTGCTGGGTTTCGTGGCGCATGGACAGGAGCGACAGGCCCGGGGTCCAGTTGGACAGATCCTCGTCGGCCATCGCGAGCGCGCTCGCCGCTGCCGCGAGGATACCGGGTTCGAGCGCGAACAGCATGCGCTGGCCCGCGGCCTGGCCGAGGGGAATCGCTTTCAGGGCGGCGAGGGTCTGGTTCTCGGCCCATGAAAACAGGAACGCATGCAGCGAGGCTTCGCGGGGAGTCTCCAGCATGACGCAGGCGGCGGCCAGCGCGCCGGGGAACGGCAATGGCGCGGCCGACACGCTGGCCGGCAGCCACGCGCTGCGCGGGTCGGCGGGAAACAGGTCGCGCAGCAGGCGACCCAGCGAGAACCCCATCTGCACGGTCTCGGCACGCAACTCCGCAGTGTCGCGCGCGGCGAGAAACCAAGCCGACCAGTGGTCGGCCCGCTCGCGGTCGCCGGCGCTCCAGGCATCGAACAGGCGGCAAAACACCGGCGCTTCGAGGCGCGCCATGGAATGCCGCAGCACGTCTTCGATCCAGGCCAGCGCGGACGGCTCATCGCGCACCAGATCCGCATCGATGGCACCCTCGAGGCCCTGCGAGTAACTGTAGGCCCCCACCGGAAGCCCGGGGCTTGCCAGGTGCAGCAGTCGCAGCAGCGCGCGGCCGGACAGCGGTTCGGCGCTCACTTGTCCTGGGTGCCTTTCCAGACCGAAAGATCGGGCCGGTGGATCTTCGGCTCGTGCACCGGCATGCGGCTGCCGGGGTGCACATGCCGGCCATGCTGGCCGTGGTCGTGGTGGTCGCAGGCGTCGTGATCGTGGTCGTGATCGTGGTCGTGCGAGCCGACATGCGAGTGGCCGCCATAGGCGCCGGACTCCGGCTCGAACGGCGCCATTACCGCATGCGCATGGGCGCCGAGGCCGGCGAGCATGTCGGCCAGCACATGGTCGGCGCGGATGCGCAGCGCGAAATGGCCGTCCGGCTTCGCGCCCAAGATCTGCACCGGCGTATGCCGGTTTCCGAGGTGGTAGGCGCAGCGCGCGAATTCGAGGCCGTCATGGCATTCCACTTCAAGCACCGGCTCGTCGGCCGCGACGATGCGCACGACGCGGCCGTCGTTGCCCTGCAGGAGGTCGCCGCCGCGCAGCACCGTGCCGCGCCTGAGGAACAGCGCGACCTCCTCGCCGCCGGCCAGGGTGGCGCGCAGGCGGGTCTTCTCGCGCAACTCGTAAGGCAGGGGCAGATCGGCCACCGGGACGGCGCCCGGCGGGGCGGCTTCGGTGAGGGTCAGCATTCTCAGAACAGGAAATAGCGTTGCGCCAGGGGGAGGGAGGTGGCGGGCTCGCACTTGAGCAGCATGCCGTCGGCGCGCACCTCGTAGGTTTCCGGATCGACCTCCATTTTCGGGCAGGCGTCGTTGTGCACCATGTCCTTTTTCTGCACCTTGCGTATGTCGCGCACTGCGACCACCGGCTTGGCAAGCCCCAGGGAGTCGGCGATGCCGGCGTCGTAGGCCGCCTGCGAAACGAAGGTGAGCGAGGTCTTCAGGGCGCGGCCGAAAGCGCCGAACATGGGGCGCGAGTAGACCGGCTGCGGCGTGGGGATGGACGCGTTGGCGTCGCCCATCTGCGCGGCGGCGATCATGCCGCCCTTGAGGATCATCGAGGGCTTGGCGCCGAAAAAGGCCGGCTTCCAGAGCACCAGGTCGGCGATCTTGCCGATTTCGATCGAACCCACGACATGGCTGATGCCGTGGGCACGTGCCGGGTTGATGGTGTACTTGGCGACGTAGCGCTTGGCGCGGAAGTTGTCGTTGCCGGCCCCGTCGCCCGGCAGGGCGCCGCGCTGCGCCTTCATCTTGTGGGCGGTCTGCCAGGTGCGGGTGATGACCTCGCCCACCCGGCCCATGGCCTGGCTGTCCGAACTCATCATCGAGATCACGCCAAGGTCATGCAGGATGTCCTCCGCGGCGATGGTCTCGCGGCGGATGCGGCTTTCGGCGAACGCGATGTCCTCGGCGATGGCCGGGTCGAGATGGTGGCAGACCATCAGCATGTCGAGATGCTCGTCGACTGTGTTGACCGTATAGGGCATGGTCGGGTTGGTCGAGGAGGGCAGGACGTTGGTGTGCTCGCAGATGCGGATGATGTCGGGCGCATGCCCGCCACCGGCGCCCTCGGTATGGAAGGTGGCGATGGTGCGCCCCTTGAAGGCGGCCACGGTATTCTCGAGGAACCCCCCCTCGTTTAAGGTGTCGGTGTGGATGGCGACCTGCACGTCCATCTTGTCGGCCACCGAGAGGCAGTTGTCGATCGCCGCTGCCGTGGTGCCCCAGTCTTCGTGCAGCTTCAGGCCGATCGCGCCGGCCTCGATCTGCTCCACCAGCGGCCCCGGCAGGCTGACGTTGCCCTTGCCGAGAAAACCCAGGTTCATCGGGAAGGCCTCGGCCGCGGACAGCATGGCGTGGATGTGCCACGGCCCGGGCGAGCAGGTGGTGGCCGAGGTGCCCGCCGCCGGGCCGGTGCCGCCGCCGATCATGGTGGTCACGCCCGACATCAGCGCCTCTTCGATCTGCTGCGGACAGATGAAATGGATATGGGTGTCGATGCCGCCGGCGGTGACGATCATGCCCTCGCCTGCGATGATCTCGGTGGCTCCGCCGATGGCCATGGTCACGCCCGGCTGGATGTCCGGATTGCCGGCTTTGCCGATGGCGGCGATGCGGCCGGCCTTCAAGCCGATGTCCGCCTTGACGATGCCCCAGTGGTCGACGATGAGCGCGTTGGTGATGACCGTGTCCATCACATCGCGGTGCATGCGCTGGCTCTGGCCCATGCCGTCGCGGATCACCTTGCCGCCGCCGAACTTGACCTCCTCCCCGTAGACGGTGAAATCGCGCTCGACCTCGATCCACAGGTCGGTGTCGGCCAGGCGCACCCGGTCGCCGGTGGTGGGGCCGAACATCTCCGCGTAGGCTTGCCGGCTGATCTTCATGATTGCAGGGGCCCCATGACCGCGCCGTTGAAGCCGTAGACCTTTCTCTCGCCTGCCAGCGCCACCAGTTCCACGCTGCGCTCCTGGCCCGGTTCGAAACGCACTGCCGTGCCGGCCGCGATGTTGAGCCGCATGCCGTAGGCGACTGCGCGCTCGAAGCGCAGGGCGGCGTTGACCTCGTAGAAGTGGAAATGCGAGCCCACCTGGACCGGGCGGTCACCGGTGTTGGCCACCTTGACATGCGCGGTGGCGCGCCCGGCGTTGAGTTCGATCTCGCCGGCGCGAATGTCGTATTCGCCTGGAATCATGGGAACCTCAATGCGGAAGCGGAGCGGGGGTGCGGGCGGGTCAGGGGATCGGGTGATGCACCGTGACCAGCTTGGTGCCATCGGGGAAGGTGGCTTCCACCTGGATCTCCGGGATCATTTCCGGAACCCCCTCCATCACGTCGGCGCGACCGAGGATGCGGGTTCCCTCGCTCATGAGTTCCGCCACGGTGCGCCCGTCGCGCGCGCCTTCCATGATGGCCGCGCTGATCAGGGCTACCGATTCGGGGTAGTTGAGCTTGAGGCCGCGCGCCTTGCGGCGTTCTGCCACCAGTGCGGCGGTGAAGATGAGCAGCTTGTCGCGCTCGCGCGGGGTGAGTTCCATCTGGCTTTCATGTCGCGTTGGATGGCACGAGATTAACCGATGGGCGTGGGCGGCGCAAACTTGATTCCGGCAGAGCTGTGATTTGTACGCGAATGCACAAGTATGGTGTGCCGTCCATGTGCTGACGCATCGACTATGTGCACGCACGCGCCTGATGTTCCAACGCCAATGGCTTGCTCGTGTTACGCGGCCAGGTGCACGGCCCCGTGCGTCGCAGCCGGCGCTCGAGAGGACGGGCCTCGCGTCGGCGGGGCCCGTCGGTTGCGGCGTCACCTCCGGTTGTTCAGGCGAGAGCCGCCTTGACCCGCGCCGGGGTCAGGGGCAGGTCGCGGATGCGCTTGCCGGTCGCGTTGAAGAATGCATTGGCGATGGCCGCGACGGTGGGGCCTTGCGAGCCTTCCCCGGCACCCAGTGTGCGTTCCTCAGGCCGGTTGATCAGGGTGACATCGACCGCAGGGATCTCGCCGAAGCGCAGGATCGGATAGTCCGGCCAGGCGCGGGTGAGCATGCGCGTGGCGTCGAAGTTGACCGCCTCGCGCAGGGTCCAGCTGGCCGACTGGATGATGCCTCCCTCGATCTGGTTGCGGAATCCGTCGGGGTTGACGATCTGGCCGGCTTCGGCTGCGCTTACCGCCTTGAGAACCTTGACCGCGCCGCTGGCCGGATCGACCTCGATGTCCACCACTACCGCGCAGTAGCAGGCCAGGTTCTTGTACTTGGCGAAACCGATGCCGCGGCCGCGCCTGCCGTCTCCCCGGGCATTGGGCTGCCAACCGGACTTTGCGGCGGCGGCCTCGATCACGGCGCGCGCGCGGGGATCCTCCATGTGGCGCAGCCGGAAAGCCACCGGATCGCTGCCGGCGGCGACGGCCAACTCGTCCATGAAGCTCTCCAGCGCGAAGATGTTGGCGTAAGCCCCCAGGCCGCGCAGCGCCGAAACGCGCACCGGCATGTCCATGAGCATGTGGTTGGTGACCTTCTGGCGCGGGAACTTGTAGAGCGGAATCGAATTGCGGTCACTGCCGCCTGCCGGTTGCGGAATGTTGCGCGCCGGGCCCGGCTTGAGCGGATCCTGCAAATGCCAGGATGCCAGCAGGTTGCAGCCGTCCGGATCGTAGGGGCGGGTGCTGTGGGTATGGCTCCAGAGTTCGTGCTCCCAGTTCACGATCCTGCCGTTCGGGTCGAGCGCGGCCTGCATGCGGATGGCCATTGCCGAGCCGTAGGGTTCCCATGCGAATTCGTCTTCGCGCGACCACTGCAGCTTGACCGGGCGCCCGTTCGCGCCGCGCGCCACCAGGGCGGCATCCAGGGCCACATCATCGGCACCGTTGTGGCCGTAGCAGCCGGCGCCTTCGCGATGGCTGACCGTGATGCTGGTTTCCGGCATGCGCAGGGCCTTGGCCAGGTCGCCGCGCAGCGGGAACACGCCCTGGGAGTGGGACCACACGGCAAGCTTGCCGTCTTTCCATTGCGCCACCGCGCAGGACGGGCCGATCGAGGCGTGCGACTGGAACGGGCGGGTGTAGTTGGCCTGCACGACACGGGCGCCGGCGCCGGGTTCGGGACCCTTGACTTCGCTGACCACCGTGTCGGTCGAGCGCATGGCCTTCATGCGCTCGAACAGCGAGGCGTTGTTGGCGGGCAGGTCGCCTTTTTCCTCCCATTTCGCGGCCTTGCGCGCCGCCTGCACGGCGGCGATGGCCTGCTCCTCCCGCTCCGCCGCGATGCCCAGGAAGTTGCCGTCGCGCACCACGGCCACGATACCCGGCAGGCGGCGCAGCGCCTTCTCGTCGAAGGACGCCAGCCTGGCGCGCGGCGAGGGCGGACGCACCACCCGGCCGAACAGCATGCCCGGCAGGCGCATGTCATGCACGTAGGCTTCGGCGCCGGTGACCTTGCCGGGGATGTCGCGGCGCGGGATATCCCGTCCCACCACCTTCATTTCGCCGGGCAGTTTGGGCTTGGCGCGCGCGGTGGCCTCGCGCTTGAGCATGCCGGCGTCGGCGAGTTCCCAGTAGGCGGCCTTCTGGCCGGCGGGATTGCCGACCACGCCGTCCTCCACCGTCAGCGCCGCGGTGCGCACGCCAAGTTTCACCGCCGCTGCCTGCATGAGCATCTCGCGCGCCTCGGCGCAGGCGAAGCGCAGCGCGGTGCCGCTGTCCTGCAGGGACAGGCTGCCGGCTGTCACGCCCTCGTTAGGGGTGAGCGAGGTGTCGCCTGAGACCATCCGGATGCGTTTCAGGTCGACGTCGAGTTCATCGGCGGCGATCTGGGAGAGCGCGGTGAGGATGCCCTGCCCGAGTTCGATCTTCCCCGTGAAGACGGTGACGGTGCCGTCGCGGTTGATGCCCAGCCAGCCGTCGAGCATGCGGTTGTTGTGCAGGCTGCCGGGCAGGCGCGGCGCGCTGGAGGCCTGCTGCGCGCCGATTTCCAGCGCCGGGACCAGCGAGAAACCGACGCTGAGCAGTGCGCTGCGCCTGAGGAAGTCGCGGCGCGCCGTGCTGACGGCCGGGCGGGTGCGGGCGGGGCTCATGCCTGTACTCCGGCGGCGCGCTTGATCGCGCGCACGATGCGGTTATGGGTGCCGCAGCGGCACAGATTGCCGGCCAGCGCCTCGATGATGTCCGCATCGTTGGGCTTGGGATTGGCATCGAGCAGCGCCTTGGCCGACATGATCATCCCGGGAATGCAGTAGCCGCACTGGGCCGCCTGCTCGTCGATGAACGCCTTTTGCAGAGCATGCAGCTTGTCGGGGGTGCCGAGTCCCTCGAGCGTGGTGACATTGGCCTTGCCTACCGCGGACACCGGGGTCACGCAGGAGCGCACCGGCTTGTCGTCGATCAGCACGGTGCAGGTGCCGCAGTGCGCCGCGCCGCAGCCATACTTGGCGGCATTGAGTTCGAAATCGTTGCGCAGAACATACAGCAACGGGGTCGCCGGGGCCGCGTTGGTTGTACGCGGCTTTCCGTTGACGTTCACGGTGATGGTCATGCCTGTCTCCTCTCTCTTGTCAATTTTCGATGCGCCCAGCGGCGCCGTCTCAAGTGCGCCATAACCGCGGCGGGCGCGCCTCGATGCCGGCCAGGTGCGGTCGCAGTATGCTCCACACGGCGACCAGGGCGGTGCGCGCTTCCTCGGTCGAATGGCCGAGGTAGCGCACCGCCACCGCCATCGGCAATCGCGTGGCGGCGATGCGGCCGCGCGCCGGCAGGGCCGCCATTTCGGCGCGCAAGGCATCGAGCAGGGCGCTGTCGACCGGCTTTCCCGCGGCGACGAGCGTGGCGCACACGGGCGCGCCGCCCATGCCGGCGGGCGCTGCCATGAGCGCGCTGCCGCCTTCGAGCACACCTGTCTCGTTCCACAGCAGCGCGTGCTCCTGGCGAATCTGCCAGCACTGGCGATAGCGACCCTCGGCATAGGTCTCGCCTGCGGCCGTGCGCCCGAAGCACAGGATGTCCCAGCCGATGAAAAGCGCGCCGGCCGCCAGGGTGACGTCGAGCGTCGAGCAGGGGTTGGCGTGGTTGAAGACGATGGCCTCCTGGGGCAGCCATTCGAGGATGGCGCCGCGCGCGATGCGGATGCACGTCGACTGGGCGGCGGCGCTGCACGGCGTCTTGTACCACTTGGTCGCGCCCGGGGTGGTCACCAGGGCGTGTGCATGGGCGGCGAGCCGGATGTCGATTTCCAGCCTGTCACCGGCGGCGATGCCGCCCGGCGGATGCACGATCACGCTGTGGCAAACGCGCCTCCCTTCCGGATAGAGCGCCTTCTGCACCCGCAAAGGCCCGACATGGCTGCGGTGGGCGAGCACGGTGCTACCGGGGGCGGCCGATTCGAAGCCGAGCTCGAGCCGGGCATGCCAGCCCGCGCCGTGCTCGTCCGCGGGGGGGCTGTCGAGCCGGCCGGCTGTCGGCGTCAGGCGCAAGCGGCGCCTTCAGACGAGCCCGTCGAACAGCAGCACGTCGACCGGGTCGCCCGCGGCCACGTTGCCCTGTTCATGCCGGAGAACGACGAAGCAGTTGGCCTCGCTCATCGAGCGCAGGATGCCGGAGCCCTGCGCCCCGGTGATGCGCACGCAGGCGATGCCGTCACGGATCTCCAGGATGCCGCGCTGGTACTCGGTGCGGCCGGGCTTCTTGCGCATGGCCTCCAGGGAACGCGCCTGCAGTATGGGCGATTCGATCGACGCGGCGCCGGCCATGTGCAGCAGGGCGGCGCGCACGAAGTGATAGAAGGTCACCATCACCGCCACCGGGTTGCCGGGCAGGCCGAACAGGTAGGCCGCCTTGCCCGCGTCGGCGATGCGGCCGAAGGCCATCGGTCGCCCCGGGCGCATGGCGATTTTCCAGAACACCACGTCCCCGAGTTTCTTCATGATCTGCTTGGTGTAGTCGGCCTCGCCCACCGAAACCCCGCCAGAGGTGATGACCGCGTCCGCATTCGCGGCGGCGGCGCGAAAAGCCGCTTCGAGCGCGTCCGGATCATCGCGCACCACGCCCATGTCGATGGCGTCCACACCCATGCGGCGCAGCATGCCGAACAGCGTGTAGCGGTTGCTGTCGTAGACCTCGCCTTCGCCCAGGCGCTCACCGAGCGACCGGAGTTCGTCGCCGGTGGAAAAGAACGCCACCCGCAGCCGCCGCCGCACCCGCACCTCGGGGATGCCGAGCGAGGCGACCAGCCCCAGTTCCGCCGGGCGCAACAGGGTGCCGGCGCGCAGCGCGGGCTTGCCTTTCTCAAGATCTTCGCCGGCGAGCCGGCGATTGGCGCCGGCCTCCTGGCCGCCGGGAATGCGGATGCGCCCGCCGTCGGCCTTGACCAGTTCCAGGGGAATGACGGTGTCGCAGCCGTGCGGCATGACCGCGCCGGTGGTGATGCGAACGCACTCTCCGCGGCTGACCTTTCCGGTGAACTCACGCCCGGCGAGCGCCTGGCCTATCTCGGTGAGGACGATCTCCGCGCCGGCATCGAGGTCGGTGCCGCGTACCGCCCAGCCGTCCATCGCCGAATTGTCATGGGCGGGCACATTGATGGGCGAAACAATGTCCGCGGCGAGAATGCGGCCGAGCGCGTCGCGCACGGCCAGCTGCTCGACGCCGGCGATCGGCTGCACGAACTGGCGGATCACCTCGTTGACCTTGGCGACCGGCAAGGCGTTCGGGTCGTAGCCGTCGATGCAACTGACCAGCGACGCCAGGTCGTCGGGCGCGGGCGCCGGCGCCGCCATGATCTCGGTGAGGAAATCCGTGGCCGCCGCAAGCGCGGCTGCATCGGGGGCGGGGGTGACATCGCCGGGCGCGTTCTCTTCGCGCCGGAAGCGCGGTTTCTGCTGGCGCGGCGGCGGCGCGACGCCGCGCTCGAATGCGTCGAGTTCGGCCGGCGTATTGATGTTGCCGAACAGGGTTTCGTCGCTGAAGTCGACATGCACCACAGGTAGGGTGTCGTACCAGGCGTCTATCTTGCGGCCGCCCGACTTGAGGAAGTCGGTCAGGTGCTCGATGACGCTGCGCCGCGCCAGGGTGAACACCGGGTGGGGCTGCGCGCCGCTGGTGGCCACCGCCACCTTGCTGCCGGTGGCTTCGAGCGCATCGAACATGCGCTCGACCAGGTCTTCCGGGAAAAACGGGGAATCGCAGGGCACCGTGACGATGAACGGGCGCCGCGAGGCCGACAGGCCGGCATGCAGGCCGGCCAGCGGGCCCGCGTAGTCGCCGATGGCATCCGACACCACCCGAACGCCGAAGGACTTGAACTGCTCGTGGTTCTGGTTGGCGTTGATCATCACGCCGCCCACCTGCGGCGCGATACGCTCGAACACATGGTCGACCAGCCGCTTGCCGCGGAACTGCATCAGGGCCTTGTCGCGCGGTTTGCCGGCGAGGTCCGTGTTCATGCGCGAACTGCGGCCGCCGGCCAGGATGAGTCCGGTGATCGAGGCTTTTTCTGCGGGTGTCATGCGATGAGGGTGGCGGGCGGCGCCACGAAACGGTGTTGTCCGGTGAACAGCAGGTAGTGGCGCCCCTGGCAGCGGCCTATCATGGTGATGCCGACGCGCCTGGCGATCTCGTGGCCCATCTGCGTGAGACCGGAACGTGACAGCAGGATCGGGATGCCCATCTGGGCGCATTTGATCACCATCTCGGAGGTGAGCCGTCCGGTGGTGTAGAAGATCTTGTCGCCGCCGTCGACGCCTTCGAGCCACATGCGTCCGGCGATCGCATCGACCGCGTTATGCCGCCCGACGTCCTCGACGAAGTACACGATCTCGCCGCGGCTCTCGCCCGCATTGGAGCAGAGCGCGCAGCCATGGACGGCGCCGGCCTGCTTGTAGATCGATTCGTGCTTGCGCACCCGCTCCATCACCGCATACAGCACTTCCCGTGACAGGCGCGCCGAGTCGGGCAGGCGCACCTGGTCGATGGTTTCCATCAGGTCGCCGAACACCGTGCCCTGGCCGCACCCTGTGGTCACGGTCCTGTGCTCGAGGCGGGCGAGCGCGGCGGGGCTCTGCCAGTGGTTGCCGCCGCGCGTGGTGATGGCGACGCTGGCGGTCTCCCAATCCACCTGCACCGACGCGATCTGCGCGATGTCATCGACGATGCGCTGGTTGCGCAGGTAGCCCAGGGCGAGGGCCTCCGGGGCCGCGCCGAGGGTCATCAGGGTGACCAGTTCGCGGCGGTCCAGGTAGATCGTCAAGGGGTGCTCGCCGGCGATGGGCGTCGGCACCCGTGTGCCGTTCTCATCCACCGCATCGACCGTAAAGGTGGAGGGGCGCGCTGCCGATGTCAGGTCAGGACGCATGATGGAGAGGAGGCTAGAATCTCAAGGCGGGCCGGGCCTCACCTGCGATGACATCAACGAAGTCCTGATTCTAGCCGAACGTCGATGCGCAAGGCGGGATATCCGGCGGGCGCCGCACTGGCATGCGAGTTGCGTGCAAACTATTCGGCTTCAGACAACCGGCATCACAAGGAGACCAAGGATGGCTCAGGAAGCGGCGGACTTGCTGATACGCAACGGGACGGTCATCGACCCGGCAAACGGCATCGAGGCGAGGCTGGACGTTGCCGTCGACGGCGGCCGCATCGAGGCGGTCGCACCGGACCTGTCCGGCCTGCCCGCGCGACAAAGCATCGACGCGCGCGGCGCCCTGGTGTGCCCCGGGCTGATCGACCTGCATGTGCATGTCTACGAGTGGGTCACCAATTTCGGGGTCAACGCGGACGATGCGGGCGTCAACGCGGGGTGCACCACGATCGTCGACCAGGGCAGCGCGGGTGCCTGGACCTTCGGCGGCTTCAAGGCGTACGTGATCGACCGATCCCGCACCGATGTGCGAAGCTTCGTTTCGGTCAACCTCGCGGGCGCTCTCAAGGGCGGCATGCGCGGGGACATCCTCCACAATCCGCGCATGGTCGACATCGAGGATCTGGTGCGCGTGGCCGCGCAGCACCCGCGCCTGATCCGCGGTTTCAAGTGCCACGGCGAGTCGGGCGCGATTTCCCACTGGGGCACGGAGGTCCTGGAAGCGGCGGTGCGGGCGGCCGACCGGGCCGGACTCCCCCTTTATTGCCATACGGGCGAGTTGTTCCCGGTGGTCGAGGCCAACCGTCCGGTGGCCGAGCAGGTGCTGCCCCGGGTGGTGCCCGTCCTGCGCCCGGGCGACACGCTCGCCCATGTCTACAGCTCGATGCCCGACGGCATCATGGGCGCGGGCGATGCGGTGCCCGATATCGTCGGTCAGGCCCTGCGCAAGGGGCTGCATTTCGACGTCGGTTATGGCATCAATTTCAGTTTCGACATCGCCCGCCGCATGATGGCCGCAGGCGTCCTGCCGAACACGATCTCGAGCGACATTCACGGTGACTTCGGCAGTTACCACGATGACAGCAAGCTCGACTACAGCCTGTGCGGCGCGATGACGCGCATGCTGGCGCTGGGCATGCCCCTAAGCGAGGTGATCCGGCGCGTCACGGCCAATCCGGCAGCCATCCTGCGCGACGCCGACATCGGTTCGCTTTCCGCTGGAACCCTGGCCGACATCACGATTCTCGACCGGCTTGAGGGCGACTGGCTGCTGCGCGACGGCCGCGGCGAGGGCCTGCTGGCGACCGAGCGTCTCGTACCGCGCCTGGTGGTGCGCGCCGGCGAGGTCATCAAGCCGTCGCTGCGCTACCTGCCCGACCTTCTGCCCATGCCGCGCGCAGCCTGAGGGCGCCCCCCGCCCACACGGGGGCGCCCCGCACTGTGGGCGGCTCCGTGTCGCCTGCACTGCGGGCGGCGCCCTGCCGCCTATCCGCATGCGTGTTCAGAGGCGGCGCTCGGTCGCTGGCGGCAGGAAGCGTGAATCGAAGATGCCGTCCGGGCTCACCGGCGTCTTGATACCGAAGGCAGCAACCACCTGCTCGATGGTGTTGTCCAGGCGCACCTTGCTGATCGCGCCAAGCCCGTTTTGCCGTACCGCTGGGGTGACGACGAAATGCTCTAGACAAAGCTTCAGGCGTTGGGCTTCGATGGCGGCATCGACGAGCGGATCATGGGCCTTGAGCGAGCGGATGCCGTCATCAGGGTTCGCCACCACCTCCTTGATCGAGCGATTGAGCGCACGCAGGAAGCCTGCTACGGCCTGGGGGCGTTCGGCCAGCATGCGCGGCGTGGCGATGACGGCGCTGCCGTACAGTTGCACACCGAAATCCGGATACCGCATCACCACGAGGTCCTCCGCCTTGACGCCGCGCGCGGCGAGGCCGGGGAGGCCGGTGAAGTAGAAGGAGGTGATCGCGTCCACCTCGCCCCTGGCCAGCATGACCTCGCGCAGCGCCGGGTCCATGGTTTTCCAGGTCACCGACTTGAGATCGATGCCGTTGGCCCGGGCGAAGATCGGGAAGGCCTTGCGCCCGGCGTCGAATACCGGCGCGCCAAGGCTCCTGCCGTTCAGGTCCGCTGGCGTCCTGATGTTCGATTTCTTCAGGGCGAACACCGCGCCCGGCATGGTGTCGTAGACCATGTAGACCGCCACGGGACGCCCCGCAGGCGGGGTGCCGGGGTTGTTGCCAAGGAACTCGATCAGCGCATTGACATCGGCAAAGCCCATATCGTAGGCCGCGGTGGATACGCGGTTGACGGCCGACGCCGAACCGGTACCGACGTCGATCTGCACGTCGAGCTTCTCGGCCGTGAAATAGCCCTTTTTCAGTGCATGGACGAACAGCGCCGACGGCCCCTCGAACCGCCAGTCGAGGGCGAAGCGGATTCTCGTGACGTCGGACTGCGCCGCAACGCCGGCGGACGCCAGGCACAGCAGGCCTGAGAGCAGGCCCGCGCAAATGCGGCGCGCGCGTGAAATGGACGGGAAGGATAGGTTCATGGCATCTCCTGGGCTAAGGTTCTCTGCCGAAATGCAATCCGCATGCCAGTCGGCCGCCGGGCGCGGCTAGTCGGCCGGCGACCGCGGGCGGCAGGCCCTTCGGGCTGCACCTGCCGCACCATGGCGACGGTGATTTCCGGCATGCCCGCCTCGGCCGTGGTGGGCATGTCCGGATTGACCCTGCCGCGCGTGGCTCTGGTAATCGCCAGGCTCGCACCCTCGACCGTGGTCGAGGCGGTGATGGGACGCTGCGTCTGTCCGACCCGCCCGAGGACGGCCTAACCGCCGATGTAGGACATCTCGATCTTTCGTGCTGCCGCGCTCGCGGCGGTGCGGATCTCCGAATAACGATCGGTCCGCTCGCTCCAGATCAGGCCGATCGCCGCGGCGACTTCGTCGTCGCTGTGGCCGGCGCGCAGGAGGGCGCGCAGATCATGTCCGGCATCGGCGAACAGGCAGGTGAACAGCTTGCCCTCGGTCGACAGGCGCGCGCGGGTGCATGTGGAGCAGAAGGCCTGCGTCACGCTGGAGATCACGCCGATCTCGCCCGTCCCGTCTGCATAGCGCCAGCGTTCGGCCACCTCGCCGGTGTAGTTGGGGTCGTGCTCGATGAGCGGCATCTCGGCGTGGATGCGGCGGATGATCTCCGCCGATGGCACCACATCGTCCATGCGCCAGCCGTTCGACGAGCCCACGTCCATGAACTCGATGAAACGCACGATGTGCCCGCTGCCCTTGAAATGCCGGGCCATCCGGACCACATGATGATCGTTCACGCCCTTCTTGACGACCATGTTGATCTTGACCGGCGTCAGACCCTCGGCCTGGGCCGCGGCGATGCCATCGAGTACGCTCCGGACGGGAAAATCGACGTCGTTCATGGCGCGGAACACGGTGTCGTCGAGCGAGTCCAGCGAGACGGTCACGCGCCTCAAGCCGGCCTGCCGCAGGGCGCGCGCCTTCCTGGCCAGCAGCGACCCGTTGGTGGTGAGCGTCAGGTCCATGGGCTCGCCCGCACGTGTCTTGAGGCCGGCGAGCATCGCGATGAGATCCTCGACGTTCTTGCGCAGCAGCGGCTCGCCGCCGGTCAGGCGCAGCTTTTCAACACCGTGGGCGGCGAAGATCCTGGCCGTACGCGTGATCTCCTCGAAGCTCAGCAGTTCGGCGTGCGGCAGATACGGATAATCCTTGTCGAACACGGACTTCGGCATGCAGTAGGTGCAGCGGAAGTTGCAGCGGTCGGTAATGGATATCCTCAGGTCGTGCAGGCGCCGCCCGCGCGCGTCCGCCAGGCGGCCGTCGGGGGCGACGGCACCACGGGGGATGCGCGGCAGGGCGCCGGGTACGGCGCGGTTGACGATCGGTATAACCCTGGCTGTCACGGGGAGTGCGGGTGTTTTTCTCGGAGTGCCATATTAACAAACGCCGCTCCCCGCCCGGGCCCGGGCATCGCTACAATCGGCGAATGTCCAATCCGTCGATCCCCAATTCGTCGGTCAATCTGCTGATTCGCATGGAGCGGCAGGCGCTCTCCGCCAACCCCTGGGCCACCCATCAATGGGTGGTGTCGGCGCTTCTGCCGGAGCATGCCCCGGCGGACTTGGACGAGGACGCGCGCGTGTTCGGGCCGTTCGAGGTTCGCCTGTACCATGACGAAGCGGAGGGCTATTTCCTCAATACCTCGAGCGGTGATCCACGCGCATTCGTGATGTGGCGCCTCGGCGATGGCGGGCTCGAGGGCGAACCGGACGTCAGGTTTGTCACCCTGAGCTACAACGAAGCCGCTCGTCTGATGGACGCGCAGGAGAGGGTCGATACGCTGCCTTTGCCGGATCCTTTGCGCACGTGGCTGGAGGCCTACGTGGCCGAGCACTACAAGCCCGAGCCCAAGAAACGGCGCGTCAAGGCCTCGTTTCTGGCCCCCGGGGAACGGAACAAGCTGTGACCGAGCCTTTCGACAAGCGCCGCGAGGATTTCCTGTCGCGGTGGTCGCGGCGCAAGCGGGCCGAGCCGGAACGGCGCGATGCCGAGGACCGACGCGTGAGCGAGGCCCTCGCCGCCGAGAGTGGCGTGCCGGCGGCTGCGCCGGAGGCTGCGCCTGTCAAGGTCCCTGACGATCTGCCGCCCATCGAATCTCTGACGTCGGCATCGGATTACGGGCGCTTCATGCGGCCGGACGTGCCGCTCGCATCGCGCTCGGCGGCGATGAAAAAACTCTTTGCCGATCCGCATTTCAACGTGATGGACGGGCTCGATACCTACATCGATGACTACACGCGGCCGGACCCGATTCCGGTGACGATGCTTCGCGACCTGGCCCAGTCGCGCATGCTCAGGCTGTTTGGCGACGAGCCGGAAGAGCACGCCGCCGGCGCTGCCTCGCCGGCGGTCGGGCAGGCCCCCGGGCAGGGCGGGCCCGACACTTCGGCCGCCGAGTCACGCGCGCCCGAGCGAGCCGAGGTTGCGCCTGTTATCGGCGAAAGCGCAGGTACTGCATCGGCCCAGCCCGCCGGCATTCCAGCCGTCGGGCTGCCCCCGGGAGCGCAAGGCGTCGGTTGAATCCGCCTTCTGGCGGCGAGGTTGGTCGGCAGCGGAGCGAACCTATAATGGGATCGCATATTTCTGCTCTGGTTACGGGACATCGTCTTGGCACACTGTCTGGTCTGCAACTGCAACCGCACCATGCCGCTGGAAGGCAGCACCCTCGCGACAGCCATCGGCTCCGAGCATCCACTCCGGATTCATCGCGAATTGTGTGGCGCCGAGCAGCCGGCGTTCGAATCAGCCCTCGCAAGGGCCGCCGGTGACGTCGAGCCGCTGACGGTCGCCTGCACGCAGGAAGCGCCCCTGTTTGCCGAACTGGCCGCCAATTCGCAACACGCCGAGGTCCCACTGCGCTTCGTCAATATCCGGGAAACGGCGGGTTGGTCAGCCGAGGCCCAGCATGCCATGCCGAAGATCGCCGCCTTGATCGCGCAGGCTCAGCTGCCGCCTCCCGAGCCGGTCGCGGGCGTGACCTACAGGTCGGCAGGGGCGACATTGATCGTCGGGGACGGCGCGGCCGCGCTTGGCTGGGCCGAACGCCTGGCTGACACGCTGGATGTGTGCGTGCTCATGACCGGTCCGGTTGCCGGCGCCGCGTTGCCGTCGACCCGCCGCTATCCGGTGTTGTCCGGAAAGCTGACCGGGCTGCGCGGATGGCTTGGCCGGTTCGAGGCCGAATGGGAGGTGATCAATCCCATCGACCTGTCGAAATGCACGCATTGCAACGCTTGCATCGAGGTCTGTCCGGAGGGCGCGATCGGGCCCGATTTCCAGGTCGACACGGACAAATGTCGCAGTCATCGCGCATGCGTGGCCGCCTGCGGCGAGACCGCCGCCATCGACTTTGCGCGCACGCCGGCAACGCAGCGGGAGCGGTTCGACATGGTGCTCGATCTCTCGCGCACGCCGGCTATCGGCCTGCATCAGCCCCCCCAGGGCTATTTCGCCCCTGGCGACGATCCGCTCGCGCAGGCCCTGGCGGCGGCCGAAATGGCCTCCATGATCGGCGAATTCGAGAAGCCGCGCTTCTTCGCTTACAACCCGCGCATCTGCGCCCACAGCCGTTCGGCAAAGCCGGGGTGCGACCGCTGCATTGACATCTGTTCGACGGCAGCGATCGCGTCCGATGGCGACCATGTCAAGGTCGAGGCGCACCTATGCATGGGCTGCGGCGCCTGCTCGACCGTCTGCCCGTCGGGGGCGATGTCCTATGCCTACCCGGCGGTGACTGAACTCGGGACGCGCCTGAAGACATTGCTCAAGACCTTCCATGCCGCCGGCGGGCGGGATGCGCTGGTGTTGCTGCACGACGCGGCCGGCGCCCGGTTGGTGGAGGCGGGCGCACGGGCCCTGTCCAGGGGGCAGTCCGGGCGCGGCTTGCCCGCGCGTGTGCTGCCCCTTGCGATCCACCATGTCGCCGCGGCGGGAATCGATGTCTGGCTGAGCGCGCTGGCCTACGGTGCCAGCGAGGTGCGGGTGCTCCTCACGGGAGCCGAGGCGCCGGAGTACGCCGAGGCGCTGCGCCGACAAGCGGCGATCGCGCAGGCCGTTCTGGGCGGGCTCGGCTATGCCGGGCGGCATGTCGATATCCTGGACGGGTCCGGTCTCGGCTGGCGCCGTACGCTCTGGTCGGATACGCCCGCCGAGGCGGTGTCCCGCGCTGCCACTTTCAACATTGCCGCGGCGAAACGCCAGACGCTCGAATTCGCCATCGACCACCTGGCTGCCTGCGCGCCAACGCCGGCGCGCATGCTCGTCTTGCCCGCCGGTGCGCCGTTCGGCGGCCTGGCGGTCAATCGGGATACCTGCACCTTGTGCCTTTCCTGCGTGGGCGCCTGCCCGGCCAACGCGCTCGCGGATAACGCCGAGGCGCCTCAACTGCGCTTTGTCGAGCGCAACTGTGTGCAGTGCGGTCTGTGCGTCTCTACCTGCCCGGAGAAAGCCATCACCCTGCTGCCGCGGTTGAATCTGGACGATTCGGCGCGCAAGCCGCAGGTGCTCAACGAGGCGCAGCCATTCAATTGTGTGCGCTGCAGCAGGCCCTTCGGTACTCGACAGATGATCGACAACATGACGGCGCGGCTTTCGGCGCATTCGATGTTCGCGGGGGGCGTCGCGCTGCGCCGCCTGCAGATGTGCGCCGACTGTCGGGTGGTCGACATGATGGAAAACCCCGCCGAGACCACCATTCACGACGTGCGCAAATGACCCCGGCGCCTGTTCCCGGTCCGGACGAGGCCCCCGCGCTGGCGCCTGAGGAGGCCCTGCGGGCAGAAATCTACGGCTTGCTTGCGCATGTGTTTGCTGCCGCGCCTTCCGCGGCGGTGCTCGAGGCGGTAGCCGGTGCTTCTGCGGACCTCGGCGCCCCGGGCGAGCCGCTACACGAGGCGTGGCGCGCTTTGAGGCGGGCCGCCGGCGCGGCGGACGCGGCGGCGCTTGAGGTCGAGCACGCCGAACTGTTTGTCGGCACCGGCCGTGCCAAGGTATCGATCTACGCCTCCCACTACCTGTCGGAAACGTGGAAAGAGCACACCTTGGTCGGGTTGCGGGATGAATTGGACGGCCTGGGGTTGGCGCGCCAGGCGGGCGTGACGCAGCCGGAAGACCACCTCTCGGCGCTGCTCGAAGTCATGCGGCACCTGGCGCAGCGGGGCACCGGGGAGGCTGCGCTTGCGCATCAGCAGCGTTTTTTTGAGCGCTATATCGGCCCGTGGCTTGAGCAATTCGGCGCCGCGTTGGCACAGGTCGGCGGGACGCCTTTTTACGGCGCTGCAGCAGAAATGCTGCTGGCATTCGGCGACCTGGAACGGCAGGCCTTCAGGCTGGCGGAGTAGTTCATTTCGCGCTTGGTTACATATATACTCGGCACGTCGGAAGGTTCCTTGCACAGGGGCTCGTGCAGGCAAGAGAACCGCCTCAACGCATTTCGGGTGAGCCGCCACCGGGTCGCCTGGAGCGGACAGGTATGGTTGACAGTGGTTGATAACAAGGAGATGACCGTCATGTCCAAGTCCCCAATCGGCAATCGCCGACAGTTCCTGCTCGGCGCAGGCGCGACCTCCGTCGCCGCCGCTGCAGCCGTGGTTTCAGCCGTCAAACCCGCTGTTGCGCCCAAGCCCGTCGCCAGGTCGAAAGGCGCTGGCGGCCGCGGGTACGAGTTGACCGAACACATCCGCAATTACTACCGTACCACCGCAGTCTGACCCGGAGGCAAGCCATGCTGCTCACTCGCAAAACCGCTGGCGAGAGGAATTCTCGCGGCCTCTTGTCACGCGCCTCCGGCGCCACGCCCGTCCTGAAGCCGCTTGACCGGCGGACGTTCTTGCGCAATTCCGGACTGGGCCTGGGTGCCGGCGCCGTGGCGCCGCACCTGGGTTTCGCCATGATCGGCGAGGCGCAGGCGCAGGACGCGAAGTCCGCCAAGAAAGTGGAGACCAAGCGCACCGTCTGCACCCATTGTTCCGTAGGCTGCGCGATTGACGCGGTAGTCGAAAACGGCGTATGGACCCGTCAGGAGCCGGTGTTCGATTCGCCGATCAACCTCGGTGCGCACTGCGCGAAGGGCGCCGCGATCCGCGAACACGGCATGACCGAGCATTCACACCGGCTCAAGCAGCCGATGAAGCTGGACGTCAAGTCCGGCAAGTACCGTCCGATCAGTTGGGAAACGGCGTTTTCCGAGATCAGCGAAAAGCTCAAGACCATCAAGAAGGACCATACGGCGGACTCCGTGTTCTTCGTGGGCTCTTCCAAGCACAACAACGAGCAGGCCTACCTGCTGCGTAAGTGGGTGTCCCTGTTCGGCACCAACAATACCGACCACCAGGCGCGCATATGCCACTCCACCACGGTGGCCGGCGTGGCCAACACCTGGGGTTACGGCGCGATGACGAACTCGTACAACGACATGCAGAACACCAAGTGCATGTTGTTCATCGGGTCGAACGCCGCCGAGGCGCATCCCGTCTCGATGCTGCACGCCCTCCATGCGCGCGAGACTGGCGCGAAGATGATCGTGGTCGACCCGCGCTTCACACGCACCGCCGCAAAGGCGGACGAGTACGTGCGTCTGCGCTCGGGTTCGGACATTCCGTTCCTCTTCGGCTTGCTGCACGTGATCTTCAAGAACGGCTGGGAGGACAAGAAGTACATCAACGATCGCGTCTACGGAATGGAGAAGGTACGCGAGGAGGTGATGGCCAAGTGGGATCTCAAGACGGTCGAGGAAGCCACCGGCGTGACGCCCGAGCAGCTCGAGAAGGTCGCTGAAATGATGGCCAAGGCCAAGCCCGCCACCATTGTGTGGTGCATGGGCCAGACCCAGCACACCATCGGCAATGCGATGGTGCGCGCGTCCTGCATCCTTCAGCTTGCGCTGGGCAACATCGGCATTTCAGGCGGCGGTGCCAACATCTTCCGCGGCCATGACAATGTGCAGGGCGCCACCGACGTCGGCCCCAACCCCGACTCGCTGCCCGGCTACTACGGTCTGGCGACGGGCTCCTGGAAGCACTGGGCGCGTGTCTGGAACGTCGATTACGACTGGCTCAAGGGGCAGTTCGCGTCCCAGGCCATGATGGAAAAGTCGGGCACCACGGTTTCCCGCTGGGTTGACGCGGTACTCGAGGCTGACGACAAACTCGACCAGGAAAAGGCCGTCAAGGCCATGTTTTTCTGGGGGCATGCACCCAACTCGCAGACCCGCGGCCTGGACATGAAGAAGGCCATGGACAAGCTCGAAATGATGGTCGTCATCGACCCCTACCCGAGCGCATCCGCCGCCATGATCGCGATGCCCTCCGAGGCGCGCAATCCCGGCCAGGCGGTGTACCTGCTGCCCGCTGCCACCCAGATGGAATGCGCCGGCTCGGCCACGGCGTCGAACCGATCGATCCAGTGGCGCGAGAAGGTGATCGATCCGCTGTTCGAGTCCCTCACCGATCATGCCATCATGTACGAGTTCGCCAAACGGCTCGGCTTCGCCGACCAACTGGTGGGCAGGAAGGAGGGCAAGCAGAACATCGCCGTGGTCAAGACGGCCAACGGCAAGTACGAGGAACCGGTGGTCGAGGATGTGCTGCGCGAGATCAACCGCGGCTGCTTCACCATCGGCTACTCCGGCCAGTCGCCGGAGCGTCTCAAGCTGCACATGAAGAACATGCACACCTTCGACGTCAAGACCCTGCGCGCCAAGGGCGGGCCGTGCGACGGCGAATACTTCGGCCTGCCGTGGCCCTGCTACGGCACGCCCGAGATGAAGCATCCGGGCTCGCCCAACCTGTATGACACGTCCAAGCATGTGATGGACGGTGGCGGCAACTTCCGCGCCAACTTCGGCGTCGAGCGCGAGGGGGTGTCGCTGCTGGCGGCGGACGGCTCGCACTCAAAGGGCGCGGACATTCCCACCGGGTACCCCGAACTCGACCACGTGCTCCTCAAGAAGCTCGGCTGGTGGGATGAACTCACTGACGCCGAGAAGAAGGAAGCCGAGGGCAAGAACTGGAAGACCGATCTGTCGGGCGGCCAGATTCGCGTGTTCATGAAGAACCACGGTTGCCATCCGTTTGGGAATGCCAAAGCGCGCGCTGTGGTCTGGAATTTCCCCGATGCCGTTCCCCAGCACCGCGAGGCGCTCTACTCGACGCGGCCGGACCTGGTGGCCAAGTATCCGACCCATGACGACGTCAAGACCTTCTGGCGCGTGCCGACCCTGTTCAAGTCGGTGCAGCAGAAGGCGATCGCCGACAAGTCGCACGAGAAGTTCCCGCTGGTGCTGACCTCCGGCCGCCTGGTCGAATACGAGGGCGGGGGCGAGGAAACGCGCTCCAACCCCTGGCTGGCCGAGCTGCAGCAGGAGAACTTCGTCGAGATCAACCCGAAGGCGGCCAACAACCGCAACATCCGCAACGGCGACATGGTGTGGGTGAAATCCCCGACCGGCGCGCAGATCAAGGTCAAGGCCATGGTGACCGAGCGCGTGGATGAACACACCTGTTTCGTTCCGTTCCACTTCTCTGGGTGGTGGCAGGGCAAGGATATGAAGGCCTTCTATCCCGACGGCGCTGAGCCGATCGTGCGCGGCGAGGCGGTGAACACCGCGACCACCTACGGGTACGACCGGGTAACGATGATGCAGGAAACCAAGACGACGATCTGCAACGTCGAAAAAGCGGTCTGACGAGAGGAGACATCGACATGGCAAGAATGAAATTTTTGTGCGATGCCGAGCGCTGCATCGAATGCAACGGCTGCGTGACCGCATGCAAGCAGGAACATGAAGTCCCCTGGGGCGTCAACAGGCGCCGCGTGGTCACGATCAACGACGGCGTGCCGGGCGAGCGGTCCATCTCGGTGGCCTGCATGCATTGTTCGGACGCCCCGTGCATGGCGGTGTGTCCGGTCGACTGCTTCTACAAGACCGACGAAGGCGTGGTCCTGCACGACAAGGACCTGTGCATCGGCTGCGGTTACTGCTTCTACGCCTGCCCCTTCGGCGCGCCGCAGTTTCCGCAGGCCGGCGCGTTCGGCCTGCGCGGCAAGATGGACAAGTGCACCTTCTGCGCCGGCGGCCCCGAGAAGGATCATTCCGAGGACGAATGGAAGAAGTACGGGCGCAACCGCCTGGCCGAAGGCAAGCTGCCGGCCTGTGCCGAGATGTGCTCCACCAAGGCGCTGCTCGGCGGCGACGGAGACGTAGTGGCGGACATCTATCGCAACCGGGTTCTCAAGCGCGGTCGCGGCGCAGAGGTCTGGGGCTGGAGTTCGGCCTACGGCGCGCCCAAGGGCGGCAGCCAGGCGCCCGCCGCGGCCCCGGCCAAGTCCTGAAGGGGGATCGGCATGCATATGAAGCGCGCGGCCGGAATCGCCGCCATTGCCGCGACCGCCCTGCTCGCCGGTTGCGGAGAGCAGGGCCAGTCGATCGGGCAGGCCACGACCTACAAGCAGGGCAAGTACCAGGGCAAGCCGGACACCCGCCCCTATGAAAACGCGCCCGGCGCCTTCTCCCAGGGCGCCCAATGGAATGCCGGGGACAAGGCCGGTTGGGAAAGCGCCATCAAGCGCCGTCAGCAGGGGCAAAACGAGTATGTCAAGGCCGAATAGGGGCGCCGCGAGATGAGCCATTCAAGAACCGCGCTGCGACGCCTGGCTGGCTGTCTCGTCGGGCTGTTGCTGTCCGCCGCCTGCGCCGGGGTGTCCGCGCAAAATCCCCCGCCTGGACAGCAGACCTTCGATTCGGTCCTGAATCCGAACGCGGCCGAGCAGGCGAAACGCCAGCAGCAGCAACCGGGCAACAATGCGCCGGTGTGGCGTGAGGTTCGTTCTGAAAAAGAGCACTACACCACCGACCGTGGCGTCGAGGCGGGCGTCCTGATCCAGTCGGGCGGCGAAACCTGGCGACAGCGCCGCAACAACCAGTTGATTCCCGTCGGCGGGGCGCTGTTCCTGGCGGCGCTCGCGGCATGCGCGCTGTTTTTCTGGTGGCGCGGCCCGCTGCGGGTCAAGTCCCCGCCGACCGGGCGGAAGATGCTGCGCTTCAACACTTTTGAGCGCGCGGTCCACTGGACGGTGGCGATCACCTTTACCATCCTCGCACTTACCGGGCTGATCATGCTGTTCGGCAAGGCGGTTCTGCTGCCGGTCATCGGCCACACGCTGTTTGCGTGGCTTACCAACCTGGGTAAAAACGTGCACAACTTCGTCGGGCCGGTGTTTTCCGTCGGCGTGTTGTTGCTGTTCGTCACTTTCGTGCGCGACAACCTGCCTTCGGTGAAGGATGCCGTCTGGTTCGCCAAGGGCGGGGGACTTTTCTCCGATGTGCATGTGCCTTCGGGACGCTTCAACGGCGGCGAGAAGGTGTGGTTCTGGATAGGTGTGCTGGTGCTCGGCGTGACGGTCAGCGCCTCCGGCTTGTTCCTTAACTTCCCCAACTTCCTGCAGGGCCGCGAATCCATGCAATGGGCCAACATCATCCATGTGGTCGCGACGGTGGTCATGATGTCGATGGCCGTGGGTCATATCTACATCGGTACTATCGGCTCCGAAGGGGCGCTCGACGGCATGAAGACAGGTTACGTCGACGAGGCGTGGGCCAGGGAACATCACGAGTACTGGTACGACGAAATCAAACAAAAGATGCCGAACAGGGATACCGGATCCACCGGACCGGTGCCGGCCGGGGCGCTGCACGCGAAGGAGACCAACACATGAAAAACCTCGTGTTAGCTACCGTGCTGGCCGCTGCAAGCGGCTTGGCCATGGCCAAGTTGCCCCCGCCGCCGCCAGTGGATCCTGCCAAGGCGGAGGAGGCCAAGCAGAAGGAAGCCGAAGCCAAGGAAAAAGCTGCTGCGTTGCAGGCCAAGTATGAAGACAAGGCCGCGGCGGCTTATGCGGCCAAGGCCAAGGCGGAAGGCAAGGAGTTCAAGCCGCAACTCGGGCCGGGCGTGCCCGGTGCGCCATCGCCTGTCGCCCCCGTTGCGGCGGCAGCGAAGTCAGTAGCGCCGGCGCCTGCCAGGAAGTAGGCGCGCCAGTGCCAGCTAAGAAGCCGGCCCGCAAAGGTCGGCTTTTTCATTTGGGGCACGCATGTGCCGACGCGGCCCGTGTGCGGGCGGTCGCTGCGAAACTTTGCGCGGTTTGGTCCGGCCTCGATCCGAAACTGCGCTACAATACCCTATAGCTTGTAGTAGGCCGTGGGGGTATACACAACATGTATGAATCCGACATCACGAAATTCATTCGCGAGCTGCACGCGAAGCGCCCCACGCTCGGGGCGGAGCAGGCCAAGGGCAGGGCTCTGCTGTGGGACAAGACACTCGATCGCGATGCGCTTACTGAGCAGCAGCGCGCGCGCGTGGCGCAGCAACCGTACGTCTATCAAACCAAGGTTTGACCGTGAGCGAAGGGTTGGCGGCCGAAGCGGTCGCGGAACACGCAGCCACGCCGGCCGGGAGCGAAGCGGCTGAGGCATCCGGCAGCCTTGCGCCGCCCAAGGCACGCTTGTATGGCGAGCCGTTGCTGGAACTGCCCCGCGATCTTTACATACCGCCGGATGCGCTCGAGATATTTCTCGATACCTTCGAGGGGCCGCTGGATTTGTTGCTCTACCTGATCCGGCGCCAAAATTTCAACATCCTCGACATCCCGATGGCGCGTGTCACGGCCCAGTACCTTGAATATGTGGAGCAGATCCGCGGCAGCAACCTGGAACTTGCCGCAGAGTATCTGCTGATGGCCGCGCTGCTCATCGAGATCAAATCGCGCATGCTCCTGCCGGTCAAGAAGTCCGAGGAAACGGGCGAAACCGAGGATCCGCGCGCCGAATTGGTCCGCCGTCTCCTGGAATACGAACGCATCAAGCGGGCCGCCCAGCAACTGGACGCCATGCCGCAGTTGGGGCGCGAATTCTGGCCCGTCCAGGTCGCCCTTGAGTCGACCTTCTCAGCCGCGCTGCCATCGGTCGATGCTGCGGATCTGCGCCTGGCATGGCTGGCGGTCGTGCAGCGCGCCAAGCTCACGCGGCATCACAGGATCGGGCGGGCGGAGTTGTCCGTGCGCGAGCACATGAGCCTGATCCTGCGCCGCCTGGGCAGCGCGAAATTCATGGAGTTCGCCGAATTGTTCTCCGAGGCGCCGTCCGTTCAGGTGGCCGTCGTGCATTTCCTGGCGCTGCTTGAACTGGTGCGCGAAGGGCTGGTCGACCTAACCCAGGCGGAGGCCTACGCGCCCATCTACGTGCGCATCGCCTTCACGCCGAGCTAAGCCGCACCTAGAAAACCGGTCGCGAAACCGGGCAGTAATACTGCGGCGCCTCGGCACGATCGTACATGCCGTAGTCGCGTTCGATTTCGCATATGCGGAACGCATCGACCGCACCAGCGCCTGCGCATGACTCTGCCATGTCGCGCGCCTCGTCGGGCGCGTCCACGTTTGCGAGCTGGGCGAACCTGCCGGGTCGATAAAGGCTTTCGAAGCGCCCCACCGCGGCCTTGCCCAGCCGGTCAATGGGCGCGCTGGAATCTGCCACCACCATATGCCTGGGTGGTTTGGTGCCCGGGTCGTTGTAGATAGTGAGGCGCTGCGGCTGCCAAGCTGGCTTGCCGGGCGACTCTTCGCGCACGACCTGCGCCACACGCAGGCGGTAATCGACAAACACCTCTTCGCGGCCCGTCGTCTGCGCCCCGTGGTGCCCGGCATGCACACGCCAGCGCACCATCGACGCCTCATCGCGCCAGATCTGGTAGGAAAGCAGCCATCCTTCCCGGTCCAGGCTCTTGAAGCGGTCGATGAACAGGCAGCCCCCCGACTGATCGAGCAGAGGGCGCATGGAGGCGGCGATATCGAGGTAGCGCTGCATCTGGCCGGGGCGCGGGCACACTTCGAAGAACAGGGCGAGCATGATGACGATCTCCGCTTGACTTCAGTGATTTTACCGTTGTGAGCTTAAAGTCTTGCGTACGCCAGCGGCCTTCGAGCAACGGGCCGGGGCCGCGCGATCCCGACGGCGCCCTTGATGTTCGGCCGGTCGAACCTGCCGGGTGGGGGACCGATACGCTGTGCTGGGCTAAACTTCCGTTCCGATCTCAACCTGCAACATACTTTCGCATTGCAACCCATGGCAAACCGACTCGACGCTTCCGCCGCCGGCATGTACGTGATCTCCGCCACCCCCTTCACCGATAGCGGCGCGGTGGATCTGGAATCGACAGCGAGCCTCATGGACTTCTACCTCGAGTCCGGGGTGACGGGCATGACCATCCTCGGCGTCATGGGCGAGGCGCCCAAGCTTGCCGGCGACGAGAGCATGACCTTCGTGCGCGCCTGTCTGGAGCGGTTCAAGCTGCCCATCATCGTCGGGGCGAGCGCGGCGGGCCTGGACAACCTGGTGGGCTTCTCCAGGCGCGTGGTCGATGCCGGCGCCGCCGGCGTGATGGTGGCGCCGACCGCTGGCCTCAAGACCGACGAGCAGATCTACGGCTATTTCGAGCAGGTCGCCAACGGCCTGAAGGGCATCCCCTGGGTACTGCAGGACTATCCGGCGGTGACGATGGTCACCATGTCCGCGTCGCTGATCGTGCGAATGATCGCCGACTTTCCCGACATGGTGATGGTCAAGCACGAGGACTGGCCGGGCAACAACAAGATCACCAGACTGCGTGATGCGGAAACCAAGGGCGGTCGGCGGGTCTCCATTCTCATAGGCAACGGCGGCGCGCACTACTCGCAATTGCTGGCGCGCGGGGTCGATGGCGCGATGACCGGCTTTGCCTATCCCGACCTGCTGGTCAGGACCTATGACCTGTTCAAGGCGGGCAGGTTGGACGCCGCCGAGGACGTATTCGATGCCTGCCTGCCACTGATCCTGCAGGAGTTGCAGCCCGGATTGGGCCTGGCGGTACGCAAGTACGCCCTGGTGAAGCGCGGCGCGATCAAGTGCGATCGTGTCCGCGCGCCGGGACCGCGGCTCAATGACCTGGACCGCGCCGAGATCGACCGCCTGATGCAACGGCTCGAAGCCCGGGTCAGCGCTCTGGCCTGAACATTCATCCGGCAAGCAGCCGTCCAGGGAGCCACGCATGGTGAATCGACGCGAGTTTCTCGGCGCCGGCCTTGGCGCCGCCGGATGGGCTGTGGCATGCGGGGCGCGGGCCCAGGGTAGCTACCCGACGCAGCCGGTCAGGATCATCGTGCCCTTCGCGCCCGGCGGCGGCTCGGACTTCATCGGCCGGTTCATCGCCGACAAACTGGCCAAGCCCCTCGGGCAGTCCGTCCTGATCGACAACCGGCCGGGCGCAGGCGGGCTCCTCGGCATCGACATCGGCGTGAAGGCGCCGGGCGACGGTTACACTTTCATCCTGATCGCTTCCAGCTACTGCGTTAACCCGAGCATTTTCAAACTCAAGTTCGACCCCATCGCCGACATCACGCCGGTGGCACAGATTTCGCAAGGGCCGATGGTGCTGCTGGCCAATCCCAAGCTGGGCGTGAAGACGGTCAAGGACCTGATCGACAAGGCGAAGGCCCGGCCGGGCAGCATCACCTTCGCATCGGCCGGTCTGGGCAGCGTGACCCATATGGCCGGCGAGTACTTCGCCAGCGCGGCGGGCATCAAGCTCACGCATGTGCCCTACAAGGGCACGTCGCCCGCATTGACTGACACCATCGCCGGGCAGACCGATGTGTTCTTCTCCAGCCCGGCATCCGCTCTGGCGCATGTCGAATCGGGCAAGTTGCTCTCGCTCGGGGTGACCACCCGGATGCGCGCGCCGGGTGCGGTGTACTCGAAGGTGCCGCCCATCGCCGAGGCCGGCGTGGCAGGCTACGAGGCGACCCTGTGGCATGGCCTGATCGGGCCCAAAGGGGTGCCCAGGCCCGTTGTCGAAATGATCAACCGGGAAATCGGCATCGCGCTCAAAGCAAAGGAAGCGATCGAAAAACTTGAAACCGACGGCGTGTCGCCAGCCGGCGGGTCGGCGGACCAGTTCGCGGCCCTGATCAAGAAGGACCTCGCCCTGTGGGCCAAGGTGGTCAAGGACGGCAACATCAAGGTCGAGCCATAGCCCGAAGCCGTCCCTGCCGCCCTCAGCGCGGCAGGTTGTACAGATCGATGATGGCGGATATTTCTTCGCCCCCCTTGCCCTGCGCGGCCAGGGTGCGCAGCAACTGAGCCGCCAGGCCTGCAACCGGCAGCGGCGTGCCGGTTTCGCGCCCGAGGTCGACCGCGGTGTCGAGATCCTTGAGCATGGTGTCGGCCGCGCCTATCGATTCTTCGGGCCGGTCGATCATGCGCGGCGCCAGGATCTGCAACGGTTTGGAGTCGGCAAATCCGCCGGCCAGTGCGCGCGTGAGCAGGCGTGCATCGACGCCGGCGTTCTGCGCCAGGCGCACCGCTTCGGCGATCACCACCATGGTGGTGCCGCAGATCACCTGGTTGCAGAGCTTGGTCACCTGCCCGGACCCGGAAGGGCCCATCAGGTTGACATTGGCCGCGTAGGACGCCATCACCGGGCGCGCACGCTCGAAGGCCGTCGCATCCCCACCGCACATGATGGCTAGCGAGCCTTCGGTGGCCCCTTTGACGCCTCCAGACACCGGTGCGTCGATCCAGTCCATGCCGTTCATCGCTCTGAGCCTGGCCGCGAATTCGCGCGTCTTGTCCGGCCGGATGCTGGCATGGTCCACCAGCACCTTTCCGGCGCCCCCGGCGCCTGCAATGCCATCCGGCCCGAAGACGACGGATTCGACCGCGCCGGCATCGAATAGGCACATGAGCACGATGTCCGCGGCAGCCGCGGCAGCGCGCGGCGAGGCTGCAGGGATCGCGCCGGCATCCACGGCGGGAGCCAGCTTTCCGGGGGAGCGGTTCCACACATGCACGGCATAGCCCGCTGCGAGCAGGCGACGCGTCATGGGCAATCCCATCAGGCCCAGCCCGATATAGGCAAGAACGGGTTTGGTCACTTGAAACGCTCCTCGGATGTGGACGGCCGTCCGGCTTGCGCACGGTCAACTCGCCTCATGGGTTCAGGGTAACGCCGGCCGTCTTGACCAGGCTTGCCCACTTGTCGATCTCGATGCGAATGAAGATGCCGAACTCGTCGGGGCTGGCGATGATGGGTTCGAAACTGAGGCCCTCCAGCCTTTCCTTCACTTCGGGCGAGCGCAGCACGGCGTTGACTTCCGCGTTCATGCGTTGGGCCACCTCGGCAGGCGTGCCCGGCGGCGCGAGGATGCCGACCCATCCCTGGCTTTCGAGCTTGAAGCCGCTTTCAATCGCCGTGGGCACATCCGGCAGCAGGCTGCTGCGTCGGGCGCCCGTCAAGGCGATGGCAGCGAGCTTGCCCTGGCGGATCTGCTGGAGGGCGGCCGGCAGCGAGGTGACGACCAGGTCGACCTGGCCGGCCATGGCGGCCACCACAGCGGGGGCGCCGCCCTGGTAGGGCACGTGTTGGGCGTCCAGGCCGCCGAGGTGACGCAGCAGGTATTCGCCGGTCAGGTGCGACGAACTGCCCACCCCTGCAGTGGCGTAATTGACGGGCTTGCCCTTGTTGCGCTGGACATAGGCCTGCAAGTTGGCAGCGCGGCCAGTGGGGTGGGTGGCCAGAACTTCGGGCGTGGAGGCGATCAGGCTCACCGGCACGTAGGCGCGCGGATCGTAGCCGGGGTTGCCGGGCATGCTGACATTGATGGTGAAGGCCGCGGTGTGCACCAGGAAGGTGGAACCATCACCCGGTGCCTTCATCAGAGCGCCGGCGGCCACGTTGCCGCCTGCGCCGCCGCGGTTTTCCACGATCACCGATCGACCGGCCATGCGCTGTGCGACCAGGCGGCCGACGGTGTCGGCAATGCCGCCGGCGGCAAAGGCGACGACAAAGCGGGTGGCGGCCTGAGCGCGGGCTGCGCCCGGCGCGAGGGCGGGCAGCGCCGCCAGTGCGTAGGCCTTGAGCAGGGTGCGTCGGGTGGACAATGCCATGGCGTCTGCGCCGCTATCCGGATCAAACACCCTGCGGCCAGTCGACCATGCCTGAATGGGTGACCGCGCCCTCGTTCGCGGGACCGACCAGCCGTGCGTACTTTTCCAGCACCCCGGCGAGACGTTCGGCCCGGTGTGGCTGCCACGCCGCCCGGCGCCGGGCGATCTCCGCCTCGTCGACCAGCCAGTCGATGCGGCGCGCGTTGCAATCGATGCGGATCGGGTCGCCATCCTGCACCAACGCGAGCGGCCCGCCCGCGGCGGCTTCCGGTGCCGCGTAACCGATGCACATGCCGCGCGTCGCGCCGGAAAACCGCCCATCGGTCAGAAGCGCGACCTTTTCCCCCATGCCCTGGCCGTAGATCAGGGCGGTGGTGCCAAGCATCTCGCGCATGCCGGGGCCGCCTTTGGGGCCTTCGTTGCGGATGATCAAGACATCGCCCTCGGCATAGGCGCGGCGCTTGACCACGTCGACGCAGGCTTCCTCGCCGTCAAAGACGCGTGCGCGGCCTTCAAACACCAACGCCTGCAGGCCGGCGATCTTGATGAGCGCGCCATCCGGGCACAGGCTGCCCTTGAGCACCACTACGCCACCACTTGGATGCAGGGGGTTGGCCGTCGGCCGGATGATTTGGCCGTCGGCGCCCGCGCTGTCGGCCAGCGAATCCGCCAGTGTCGCGCCTGACAAGGTTAGGGTGTCGCCATGCAGGTAGCCGCCCTCGAGGAGCGCCTTCAGCACCCGGGCCACGCCGCCGGCATGGTGCAGGTCGCGCGCCAAGTACTTGCCGCCGGGCTGCAGGCTGGCGATGAGCGGCGTGCGCTGGAATACCTCGGCGACATCATTCAGGGTGAAGCGGATGCCGGCCTCGTGCGCGATGGCCGGCAGATGCAGCCCGGCATTGGTCGAGCCGCCTGTGGCGGCGACCGCGGCGCAGGCGTTCTCCAGACTCTTTTTCGTGACCAGGTCGCGCGGCAGCGGGCCGCCCTCCGTGAGGATGCGCATCACGACATGGCCGGCGCGGCGCGCCATTGCGAGCCGCTGCGAATACACCGCCGGCATCATGGCCGAGCCCGGAATGGCCAGACCCAAGGCTTCGGACACCATGGCCATGGTGTTGGCGGTGAACTGGCCGGGGCAGGAGCCGACGGTGGGCGCGCAGTGGAGTTCGAGCTCGGCCAGGTCGGCCTCGCTGAAGGTGCCCGCGAGGACGCCGCCGACGGCTTCGTAGGCGGTAAGGATGGTGACCGGGTCGCCGCGCCACTCGCCCGGCAGCATCGCGCCGCCGTAGATGAAAACAGAGGGGCAGTTGAGCCGCACCATCGCCATCATCACCCCGGGCAATGTCTTGTCGCAGCCGGCGAAGCCGATGAAGCCGTCATAGGCATGGCCGCGCATCACCAGTTCGATGGAGTCCGCGATCAGCTCGCGCGACACCAGGCTCATGCGCATGCCCTTGTGGTTCATGGAGGTGCCGTCGGACACCGATACCGTGGTGAACTCGATCGGCGTGCCGCCGGCCGCCGCCACGCCGAGCTTCGCCGCCTCGGCCTGCGGACGCAGCGACATTGAGCAGGGCGTGTTTTCCCCATGTGTGCTCATGACGCCGATGAAAGGCTTGGCGATGGCCTCGTCATCCATGCCTGTGGCACGCATGAAGGCACGATGGGCCACGCGGTCCATCCCGTCGGTGGTGATGCCGGAGCGCCAGGGTTTCTTGGTGAGGTCAGTCATGGGGCTGCCTTGTCGATCATGTTGGTGCCGTGGCCGCAGGGGCTGCGGATGGCGGCGAGTGGGCGGAAAACTCTTCGAACACATCGGCGGCCATGCGCGAAAACTGCTCGGTGACGCTGCTCGCGCCGCCGGCGCGTATGCTTGCCACCACCGGCAGCGGCTTGAGCGGCGGCGTGGCGTCAAGCGCGCGCAATTCGCCGCTGGCAAGCTCGCGCGGAATGACCGCAAGGGGCAAGGTGGCGATGCCGAAGCCGCTGCGGGTCATGCTGATCATGGCCGCCAGCGAGGAAAAGAAATTGACGCGCAAGCTGGTCGGATCGCTCCCCGCGCCCAACATGTCACGATAAACCACCGAACGCTTGTGGAACGTGATTAGCGGCCGCTTGGCGATCTCGGAGAAAGGCACCGGCCCCGGCGCAATCTGCAGCGATGGCGACGCCACCCACGCCATCGGCAACGCGGCGATGCGGCGGTTCTCGATCGCGCCTTCGGCGATTTCCTCGCTCGTCAGTACGCAATCGAGGGTGCCTTTGAGAAGTTCGTCACGCAGGAAGGGCGTGATGTCGGAATGCAGTTCCACGGTGACCTTGGGATAGCGTATCGAGAAGTTCGAGAGCAGCGCGGGAAGAAAGGTATGCACCACACTCTCCATGGTACCGATGCGCAGTGTGCCGGTGAATTCGGCGGCGTCGCCCGCCGCCTGCAGCATCTGGTCGGCCAGCGCCAGCATGCGCTCGGCCAGGGGCAGGATTTGGGTGGCGCGCAGCGTGAGGGTCACCGAACGGCTGTCGCGGTCAAACAGCCGCGCCCCGAGGTCGGCCTCGAAGGTGGCGATGCGGCTGCTGATGGCAGCCTGCGTGGTGTGCAGGCGCTCGGCGGCGCCCTTGAAGCTTTTCAGGCGGGCGACCCAGACGAAGGCTTCTACGAAGCGCAAGTTCATCGCTGCAAGGACGGGTGGTTCGACATGGATGAAGGCAAAGATACGACCGGTATGCGGACACAAGCAAAACTGATCGCCGGCAACAAAAAAAAGTCGCTCGACAGCGGCGCCAGATTTGCAATACTGCAACACTTTCGCAAGGCTGCGCAATCCGGCGATAATGACCGGACATATGCAGCCAGTCTAGCTCATGACCTCAGCAGCCATCGCAGCCCGTCACGCCATCCGCAACAAGCAGCATCGCGGTCCTACCGCCGGACTTGCGCCGGGCTTCGTACAGGGCAATCTCGCCGTCCTGCCGGCGGCCCAGGCGGCCGACTTCATGCGGTTCTGCCACCTCAACCCGAAACCCTGTCCCGTCATCGGCGTGGGCGAGCCGGGCAGCGGTCGCATTCCGGCGCTTGGCGCCGACCTCGATATCCGTACCGACATCTCCGAATTCTGCGTCTGGAAAGACGGCGAACTGGTCGGCGTGGTCGATGACCTGTCGCAGGTCTGGCGCGACGACCTGGTCGCTTTCGTGATCGGCTGCTCCTTCTCCTTCGAGGAAGCGCTGATCGAGGCCGGAATCCGCATGCGCCATATCGAGCGCCGCCGCAACGTGGCCATGTACCGCACCAATATCGCCACCGCGCCCGCCGGCCCGTTCGGCGGGCCGATGGTGGTTTCGATGCGACCGCTGAAACCCGCCGATGCGATCCGGGCGATCCAGATCACCTCGCGCTTCCCTAATGTGCATGGTGCGCCGGTTCATTTCGGCGACCCGGCAGCCATCGGCATCGCGGACGTCACCAAACCGGATTTCGGCGACTTCGTTGGCATCGAGCCGGGCGAAGTGCCGGTGTTCTGGGCTTGCGGGGTCACGCCGCAATCGGCGGTGCGCGCGGCGCGGCCGTCGCTGTCGATCACCCACAAGCCGGGCTCCATGCTCGTGACCGACCTGCGCAACGCGCAATTGGCAAGCTTCTAGCTTTGAAGTTATGCAGGGTTTTTCGGTTCCCCATCGTTCGTTCCCATCAAATCCACAGGAGATCGCCATGAAATTGAAGGGCCTGGTTTGCGCGCTGGCTGCCGCGTTGTGCACCGTATCGACCGCCGGGGCGCAATCCCTGCCGGCGGGGCCGAAGATCACCGTCACGGCGGTCACCCAGGCCGCGCCGACGATCCCCCAATACACGAGGGTCGATGTGCCGATGCTGCGCGAGAACATGCCCAAGGCGAGCAACGGGCGCATCGAGTTCAACCTGAAAAGCTGGCCCGAGGCGAACGTGCAGGGCCCGGAGGTGATTCGGCTGGTGCGCTCCGGCCAGGTGGATATCGGCGGGGTGCCCCTGACCACGGTGTCGGGGGATGTTCCAATCCTGGACGGTGTGGATCTGGCGGGCTTGAATCCCGAGATCGAGACCGCCTACAAGGTGGCGACGGCCATGGTACCGGTGGCCAATCGCGAGCTAGAGCGCCTCGGCGTGCGCATCATCGCCACCTATCCTTATCCGGCGCAGGTGTTCTTCTGCCGCAAGCCCATTGCGGGACTAGCCGATTTCAAGGGGCTCAAGATCCGGGTCAACGGGCCTTCTCCCGGCGACCTGATGAACGCGCTGGGCGCGCAACCCACCGCGCTGGCGTTCGGCGAGGTGTATTCCGCGCTCGAACGCGGCACGGTCGATTGCGGGGTGACCGGCACCGGGAGCGGCAACGGCGTCAAGTGGTACGAGGTGACCTCCCATCTGTACAACCTGCCGATTTCCTGGTCCACGGCGGCCTACATCGTCAATCTGGCCTGGTGGAACAAGCTCGACCCGGCCGTGCGCAGCTTTCTCGAGGCGCAGTTGAAGCAGGTGCAGGAGGCGCAGTGGAAACTCGGCGCGGACGCGACCCAGGATGGCGTCGATTGCAACATCGGCAACGCGGCCGGCTGCAAGATCGGCAACGTGGTCAAGAACAAGCCCATGACGCTGGTGAAGGCATCCGACGCCGACAAGGCGCGCATCCGCGAGGCGCTGACCACGGTCGTGCTGCCCAACTGGGTCAAGCGCTGTGGCGCCAAGTGCGGCGAGACCTACAACGAAGTGATCGCGCCGATCACCGGCGTGCGCTATCGCCCCTAGCCTGCCGGGGGCAGTTCGCACCGTGTTGCGGGGCCGACCGCGCCCCGTGACGCGACCTTGCGGCGCCATTCGGGAACAAACGCTTGACCGTCCCGGCCGCTCAACCGGTTGACCTGCCGCGTTCGCCGCCGCTTCCACCCCATCGACAACAAGTGTTTCCGGATTGATGATGCTCGGACTGGTTCGCAAGCTCAACGGCGGCATCGACGTCGTGGCGCGTTTCATGGGAGGGTGTGCCGGCTGGCTGTTCATCGCCTGCGCCTGTTTCATCACCTTCGACGTGCTGGCGCGCAAGTTTTTCGGTTTTTCGACGCAGTCGAGCATCGAGCTTTCGGGTTACATGCTGGCCGTTGGCATCGCCTGGGGACTGGCCGGGGCGCTCGAAGGGCGCGCCCACGTTCGCATCGATGTGCTGATCCAGCGCATTCCGGCGGGCGCGCGCCGTTACCTGCATTGGGTGGCGCTCGCGATGCTGGCGGTGTTCGCCGGCTTCCTGGTCTACGGCGCATGGCAGACCTTCGTCGAGTCGTGGGAATTCAAGGCCACCGACAACAGCCTCATCAAGACACCGCTGATCATTCCGCAGGGGCTGTGGCTGATCGGCCTGGCGGTTTTCGGACTCATGGCCGTGCTGCGGGTGCTGGAAGTGGCGCTGCTGCTGCGCGGCGGCTCGATCGCCGAGATCGAGCACATCACCGGTCCGAAGTCGTATATCGAGGAGGCCGACGAAACCCTGCATGCGCTCGGCGTCGACGCCCATGTGGGAGCCAAGTCGTGATCGCGGTTGTTTTCCTGCTCATCCTGCTGGCGGTTTCGATCGTCGGCGCCATGTTCGGCGGCGCCAGTGCGTCGCAGATACCGGTCGGCCAGATCGCCATGCTGCTCGGGCTGTTCTGCCTGTTCTTTGGCGCCGGGATCTACATTGCCGCCGCGCTGGGAATTCTCGGCATCATCGCGGGGTTTGCATTTTCCGACCGGCCGTTCTGGAATTTCATCGGCCAGATGGTGTGGGGCCCCACCACCAATTTCGTGCTGGTGGCCGTGCCGCTTTTTCTGCTGATGGGCGAGATCATGCTGCGGGCCGGCCTGTCGGACAAGCTGTACCGGGCTTTGAACCAGTGGCTCGAGCGGGTGCCCGGCGGCTTGCTGCATACCAACATCGTCGCCTCGGGCGTGTTTTCGGCGATTTCGGGATCCAGCGTGGCAACCGCCGCGACCATGGGGTCGGTGGCCTTGCCGTATTTCCGCCAGACCCGGTATTCGCAGCCGATGGTGCTGGGTTCACTGGCCGCGGGTGGCGCACTGGGCAACCTGATCCCGCCAGGCATCACCTTTATCGTCTATGGCCTGATCACCGAAACCTCGGTGGGGGCGCTTTATGTGGCGGCCATCGGGCCGAGCCTTCTCGTGGTGCTGCTTTTCACGGCCGTGATCCTGTGGCACGGGCTGCGCCATCCGCTCCCCAAGCCGGCGGCTCTGCCGCTGCTGGTCAAGCTCAAGGGGCTGGTGGACCTGCTGCCCACCCTCGCGCTCATCCTGGTGGTGCTAGGCACGATCTACACCGGCCTGGCCACACCAACCGAATCGGCCGCCTTGGGCGTGGTGGCATCGATCATCGCGGCGGCGCTTGCCGGCAAGCTCAGCTGGCGCATGCTGCACGAGTCCGCACAGGCCACCGCGCGGACGACCTCGTTCATCGGGCTCATCCTGTGCGGCGCCTATCTGCTGAACTACATCTTCGGCGCACTCGGCGTGCCGCAGGCCTTGTCGAAGGCGGTATCGGATCTGCCTGTGCCGCCCTGGGTGATCATGGCGTTGATCGTCGGCTTCTACCTGGCGCTGGGCACCTTCATGGAAGGTTTCTCGATGATCGTGACCACCATTCCGGTCATCTTTCCGGTGGTCAAGGCGCTCGGCTACGACCCGGTCTGGTTCGGCGTGGTGGTGACCATGCTGGTGGAAATCGCGCTCATCAGCCCGCCGGACGGCACGGTGCTCTACGTGCTGCAAGGCATGCGCGGGACGCCGGGTGCGATCACCGATGTCTTCAGGGGCGTGATGCCCTTCCTGCTGGTGTATATCCTTGCGATCATTCTCCTGATGGTGTTTCCGCAGATCGCCCTGTGGCTGGTGCGCGCCTAGGCCAAGCCGCGGGCGCCCCTGCCGTTTCAATTGAAGGTCTGAGCAAGAATGAATCAGAAAACCGACTCACGCTGGCAGTTTTGGATCGATCGCGGCGGCACGTTCACCGACGTGGTGGCCCAAGACCCGGAAGGCAAGCTGCACACCCATAAGCTCCTGTCCGAGAATCCCGAGCAGTACCGCGACGCGGCGCTCGCGGCGATTCGTCATTTCCTCGGCATCTTGCCGGGCGCACCCATCCCCGGCGAGCGCATTGCGGCGGTGAAGATGGGCACCACGGTGGCCACCAACGCCCTGCTCGAACGCAAGGGCGACCGCACGGTCCTGTTCATCACGCGCGGTTTCCGCGATCAGCTGCGCATCGGCTATCAGAACCGGCCGCGCATCTTCGACCGCCACATCATCCTCCCCGAACTGTTGTACTCCGACGTCGTCGAAGTCGAAGAACGCATGGGCGCCCACGGCGATGTCGTGCTGCCGCTCAACCTGGCCCGCACCCGGGCCGACCTGCGGGCGGCCTTCGAGCGCGGCTACCGGGCGATCGCCATCGTCCTCTTGCACGGGTACCGGCATGCCGATCACGAGCGCGCCGTCGCGGCCATGGCGCGCGAAAGCGGCTTTTCGCAGGTGTCGGTGTCGCATGAGGTGTCGCCGCTGATGAAGCTGGTCTCGCGCGGCGACACCACGGTGGTCGACGCCTACCTCTCGCCCATTCTCGGGCGCTACGTGACGCAGGTCGCCGCGGAGCTTGGCGGCGCGCGCCTGATGTTCATGCAGTCCTCCGGCGGATTGACCTCCGCCGCGCTCTTCAAGGGCAAGGACTCCATTCTTTCGGGCCCGGCGGGCGGCATCGTCGGCATGGTGCAAACCGCCGGTGCGGCCGGATTCGACCGCATCATCGGGTTCGACATGGGCGGAACCTCGACCGACGTGTCCCATTACGCCGGCGAATACGAGCGCGCGTTCGAGACCCAGGTGGCGGGCGTACGCATGCGCGCGCCGATGATGAGCATCCATACCGTGGCCGCCGGCGGTGGCTCGATCCTGCATTTCGACGGCGCGCGGTTTCGTGTGGGCCCGGATTCCGCCGGCGCCAACCCCGGCCCGGCGGCCTATCGTCGCGGCGGACCGTTGGCGGTGACCGACGCCAACGTGATGCTTGGCAAGGTCCAGCCGAGGTTTTTCCCCAAGGTGTTCGGACCGGCGGCCAACGAGGCGCTCGACCGGGATGTCGTGGCCGATCGCTTTGGCCAACTTGCGGCAGAAATCGGCGCGGCGACCGGCGCCTCGCGCACCGCCGAGGAGGTCGCGGAAGGTTTCATCCAGATCGCCGTCGAGAACATGGCCAATGCGATCAAGAAGGTTTCGGTCGCACGTGGGTACGACATCACCCAGTACACCCTGCAGTGCTTCGGGGGTGCGGGCGGGCAGCATGCCTGCCTGATCGCCGACAAGTTGGGCATGCCGCGCGTCTACATCCATCCTTATGCGGGCGTGCTTTCCGCATATGGCATGGGCCTGGCCGATCTCACCGCCATGCGTGAGCGCGCGATCGAAATCCGCCTTGACAGCGCGGCCCGCGCCGTGCTCGAGGCGGCCTTTGCCGAATTGGCCGGCGACGCCGCCGACCAGATCGGCAACCAGGGGGTTGCACGCGAGCTTGTTGCGATCCGCCGGCGGGTCCATGTACGCTACGAGGGTACCGACTCGGCGCTGGTGGTCGAGGACGGCACGCTCGGCGAGATCAAGGCCCGCTTCGAGGCCGCCTATCGCATGCGCTATTCGTTCCTGATGGAACACAAGGCGCTGGTGGTGGAGGCCGTCTCGGTGGAGGCCATCGGCCGGTCCGGCGCTGCCGCGTCGGCGGAGTTTCCGTGGTCCGCGCGGTCCGGGCCGCTGCGCGCAGCCGAGACGGTTCAGATGGTCTCCGGCGGCCGCGCGCACGCGACGCCCGTGTTCCTGCGTGACGCCATGCAGCCCGGCGACCAGGTCGCCGGGCCGGCCATCATTGCCGAACGCAACGCGACCACCATTGTCGAACCGGGCTGGCAATGCGACGTCACCGCGCACAACCATCTCGTTCTTACGCGGGCGGTGCCGCGCCCGCGCCAGACCGCCATCGGTACCTCCGCCGATCCGGTGATGCTGGAGATCTTCAACAACCTGTTCATGGCCATCGCCGAGCAGATGGGCCTGACCCTTGCCAATACGGCCTATTCGGTCAACATCAAGGAGCGCCTCGACTTTTCCTGCGCGGTATTCAACCAGCACGGCGACCTCATCGCCAACGCGCCGCACATGCCGGTGCACTTGGGGTCGATGGGCGAGTCGATCAAGACGGTGATCCGCGAGAACCGCGGCAGTATGAAGTCCGGCAACGTCTATGTGCTCAACGCGCCCTACAACGGCGGCACCCATCTGCCCGACATCACCGTGATCACCCCGGTGTTCGACACCGGCGGCAAGGACGTTCTTTTTTACGTGGGATCGCGCGGGCATCATGCCGACATCGGCGGCATTTCACCGGGTTCGATGCCGCCCGGCTCGAAAGTCGTAGAGGAAGAGGGCGTCCTGATCGACAACTTCCTGCTGGTCGAGGAAGGGCGTCTGCGCGATGCCGAGACGCGCGCCCTGCTGGGCTCGGGCAGGTATCCGTCCCGCAACATCGAGCAGAACATGGCCGACCTTCGCGCGATGATCGCGGCCAACGAGAAAGGCGTACAGGAGCTGCGCCGCATGGTGTCCGAATTCGGCCTGGACGTCGTGCATGCCTACATGCAGCATGTGCAGGACAACGCCGAGGAGTCGGTGCGTCGCGTGATCGAGGTGCTCAAGGATGGCGAGTTCTCCTACGCCATGGACCACGGCGCCGTCATCAAGGTCAAGGTGACCCTCGACAAGGCGACGCGCTCGGGCGTGATCGACTTCACCGGCACCAGCGACCAACTGCCCAACAACTTCAACGCGCCCTCGGCGGTTTGCCATGCCGCGGTGCTGTACGTGTTCCGCTCGCTGGTCGATGACGACATACCGCTCAACGCCGGCTGTCTCAAGCCCCTTACCATCATCATCCCCGAGGGCTCGATGCTCAATCCGCGCTACCCGGCGGCGGTGGTGGCGGGCAACGTTGAAACCAGCCAGTGCCTGACCGACACCATTTATGGCGCGCTCGGTGTGATGGGAGCCTCGCAAGGCACCATGAACAACTTCACCTTCGGCAACGACCGCTACCAGTACTACGAGACCATTTCCGCCGGCAGTGGGGCAGGCAACGGATTCGACGGGTGCACGCCGGTGCAGACCCACATGACGAACAGCCGCATGACCGATCCTGAGGTGCTCGAATTCCGCTATCCGGTGCGGGTGGAAGAGCACTCGATCCGCCATGGTTCCGGGGGAGCCGGCAAATGGCGCGGCGGCCCGGGGGCGCTGCGGCGTGTTCGGTTTCTCGAGAAAATGACCGCCGGCATCCTCTCGGGCCATCGCATCGTCCCGCCCTACGGGATGGCGGGCGGCGGTGACGGGGAGGTCGGGCGCAACTGGGTGGAGCGCGCGGACGGCAGCATCACGCCTCTAGCGGGCAGCGACGAGACGATCTGCGAACCCGGCGACGTGTTCGTTGTGCAGACACCGACGGGCGGCGGCTACGGCGCCGCCTGAGCACAGCCGGGCGGGCCCTCAGCCCCGGTCGGTGCCGCCCGGAAACTTGTAGAAGGTCCGGTTCAGGTGGTTGGTCACCGCGTCGATGTCCTTCTGCTCCCAGTTCTGGCCGATATTGTCCTGCCAACGCCGTACCTGTGCGCGCAGGCCGCGAAGATCAGTGGCGATGCGCTTGTCCCGCCAATGCACCTGTGTGGTGTGGCACTCGACGCAGAAGGTCGTGTAGAGCAACGCACCGCGCCCCTGCGGGGCGCGCTCCTCAGCCGCCGCCGCGGCGGCCGCTAGGCAAAGCAACGCGAGGCCCATCCGGGCCACTGCGCCGCCCACTGCGCCGCCGCGGGCCGCCGCCGGATGGGTGCCAGGCCGGGCCATGCGGGGTCACATCCGCTCGAAGATCGCGGCGATGCCCTGGCCGCCGCCGATGCACATGGTGACCAGGGCGTAGCGTCCCCCGGTGCGATGCAGCTCATAGATCGCCTTGACGGTGATGACCGCCCCGGTGGCGCCGATTGGGTGGCCCAGGGAGATGCCGCTGCCGTTCGGGTTGACCTTCTTCGGGTCGAGTCCGAGGCCCTGGATGACGCCCAGCGCCTGTGCCGCGAACGCCTCGTTGGCTTCGATCACGTCGATCTGTTCCAGCTTCAGGCCGGTCTTGCGCAACAGCGCCTGCGTTGCCGGCACCGGCCCCAGGCCCATGATCTTGGGTTCCAGGCCGGCGTGGGCGTAGCCAACCAGCCGGGCCATGGACTTGAAGCCATCGCGCTCAGCGGCGCCGGCTTCCATCAGCACCAAGGCCGCAGCCGCGTCGTTGATGCCCGAGGCGTTGCCCGCCGTGACCGTGCCGTCCTTCTCGAACACGGGCTTCAACTTCGCGAAGTCTTCGGCCTTGGCATCCATCCGCACATGCTCGTCGGTGTCGAACACCACGGTGCCCTTGCGCGTTTTCATCTCGATGCCGAGGATCTGGTCCTTGAAATAGCCGGCGGCGATCGCTTTCTGCGCGCGCTGGTGTGACACGAGCGCCAGCTGGTCCTGCTGCTCGCGGGTGATCGAGCACTGGCGCGCCACGTTTTCCGCCGTGACACCCATGTGAATCACGTTGAACGGGTCGTGCAGGGCGCCGACCATCGGGTCGAGCATCTTGGCGTCGCCCATGCGCGCGCCCCAGCGGCCGGCAGGCAACCAATACGGCGCCCGGCTCATCGCCTCGGCCCCCCCGGCGAGGGCCGCATCAGCGTCCCCGAGCAGAATCGACTGCGAGGCCGAAACGATGGCCTGCAGCCCCGAGCCGCACAGCCGGTTGACGTTGAAGGCCGGAGTCTCGAGGGGCAAACCGCCGTTCACCGCCGCCATGCGCGACAGGTACATGTCGCGCACATCGGTGTTGACGACATGTCCGAAGGCCACATGGCCGACGCGCGCCGGATCAACCTTGGCGCGGGACACCGCCTCGCGCACCACGGAGGCGGCCAGATCGACCAGCGGTGTGTCCTTGAGGGCGCCGCCGAATGTGCCGATCGCGGTACGAACGCCGGAGAGTACTACGACTTCACGTTGTGCCATGCCTTGCTCCTTGTGCAAATGATGTCTATATCAATCTACAGTTTAGTCCGTATGCCTTGCGGCGGGCTGACGCATGTCAAGCCGCGTGCACGTGGTCCGGGCCGGAATCCTCGGTCTCACCATGGCCGCTTGACTTATGATGGTAACGGTCGCCACCCAAGGGCAGCAGCATGAACATACGTGAACTGGTCAACTACCTGCAGGGACTCCAGGAAAACAACAACCGCGCCTGGTTCGCGATGAACAAGCCGTCGTACGATATCTTGCGCGTCGAGTTCACCCAGCTCGTCGCCCAGCTGATCGAGGATGTCGCGCGCTTCGATCCGGCCGTCGCCGGCCAGGATGCGAGAAAGGCGCAGTTCCGCATCAACCGCGACATCCGTTTCTCGAAGGACAAGCGCCCCTACAAGTCGAATTTTTCGGCGGTGATCGCACCGGGAGGAAAGAAGGATCCCGGTGCGCACTACTACTTTCATGTCGACCATGCGGGCAAGGTCCTCGTCGCCGCCGGCTGCTACATGCCGCCGGCGGATATCCTCGCAGGAATCCGGCGCCATATCGCCGAGCGGCCTGACGATTTTTCCGCCCTGTTGCGCAAGAAACGCCTGTGGAACCACTTCGGCGCTTTTGCCGAAGAGGGTCGACTGGCGCGTCCGCCCAAGGGTTTCGGCCCCGGCCTCGCCCACATCGAAGTCATCAAGCAGAAGAGCTTCATCGTCTGGACCGAAACCCCGGTCGACGGCATGAGCGCCGCCGGTTTGCGCAAGCACGTGGCCGATGGTTTCAGGGAGGCCTTCCCGCTGGTGCGCTGGCTGCGCGAGGCGGTCGGATGATGCGGACGTGGCTGCGCTCATGCCTGGGGGGTCTTCTGTCTTCTCGAGGCTCTTGCGGGTTGGGCGTCTCCCGCGGCTGTGCAGCCCATGGGGCGAGAAAGCGCGCTCAAACACCTGTCCGCGGCGGAGGCTGTTGTGCGGCGCGATGCCGCCGCTCGGTTGGGCCGGGTGGGACGCATGCAAGACAGCGGCTGGCTGGCAGTCCTGTTGTCCGATACGGATGAAGACGTACGGGCCGCGAGCGAGGCGGCGCTCTGGCGGGTATGGGCCAGGAGCGGGGACCGCCAGGTCGATGCGTTGTAAAGGAAAGGGCTGGCGCAAATGAACCCGGCCCAGGCCCAAGCAGGGGTAGCCACATTCAGCGAGGTGATCCGCCTGAAGCCCGGTTTCGCGGAAGGATGGAACAAGCGCGCAACGCTCTACTACTACTTGGGACGGTATGCGGAGTCCATCGCGGACTGTGATGAGGTGATCAGGCTTAATCCGCATCATTTCGGTGCATTGGCGGGCTTTGGGCAGAACTACGCGCGTCTTGATGACCTCGAAAAATCGCTTGTCTATTTCGAGCGCGCGTTGGCAATCAATCCCAACATGCAAGGGGTTGCGCTCAACATCATCGGCCTGCGCAAGCTCATCGTGGAAAAGGCCCGCAGAGCGATCTGACCCAGGCGTCAAGCGCTCTCGGCCAATCCGGCCGGCTGAGATGCGCACTTTTTCACATTGTTTTGCAAACACCCTCAGGTTTTGCGCCTGACTGCCGTTTAGCAGGGCACGGGCAGCTTCGGCTTCCACGCAGCAAAACATTGGAATGAGGGCATGGATGTCCTCGTGTCTTCCATGGTGCTTGGCCAAATTGCAGGAACCCAAATGACTGAACAGACCCGACCCCACGTCCAGGCACCGGCGAAATCCGTTTTGTCCGAGTGCCGCGAAATCGCGCACGTCCGGCTTTGCGAGGTCATCGGCAAGGCGCTGGCTAAAATCGACGAAGACCTGTTCCAGTTGGCAGACAAGACCCTAAAGCGCGCCGAGCAACAGGTTTACCTCGATGCCATGACGCGTGTGCGCCGGCATCGGGCGGAAATCCTCAGCAAATTCGAGGAATGCTTCCGCACTATCTACGACCAGCGCCTCGAAAGCACGAAAAAAGAAGCGTTGGGCGCGGCGAAAATCGGCGCCGATCCGTTCGCCAGCCTCGAACTTTCCCTGGTGTCGGATTCAATCATCGAGACAGGCATCGCCATCGACCGCCTCGCCAAGTCCGTCCGCAACTCGGCCGACAACAATGAAATGCTCGGCATCCGCGCACGCCTGGGCATGCTGCTCAATCGCGAGTCGCTGGAAGAGACCGACAACCCGCTCAGTCCCGAGGCGATATTCGAGGCGCTGAACCTGGCCTGTAATCATATTCCGGCCGAAGATGCGGTCAAGCAGGCGCTCCTGTCAGCTTTCCAGCCCTACCTGTCGAACTCCATCACCCAGATTTACCAAGCGGTCAACCAGAGCCTGGTGGCGCACAACATCCTGCCGCGCATTCGGCACACCGTAAAAACCTCGGGTGACGCCATGGGCGTTTCCCAGCGCATGGCAGGCCTTTCGGCAACGCAACGCATGCATGCGCTGTCCCAAAGCGGCCGGATAGCCCAGTTCGATCCGCCCGCTGCGGGCGGACCCGCCATGCAAGGCGACGCAACCGGCATCAGGGAGCCGATGACCATCGCCGCCATGCTGTCCGGACTGGCACAGGGCAATGTTGCCGCGCGGGTGGAGGGCCTACGCATGCTCGCCGATCCGGTCCGATTCGGCAGCCCCGAAAACGATGTGGCGGCCAGCGCCGGGCTGCTCGACGGCTTGGCACGCCTGCAAACAGAGGTCAACTTGGGCACCGCCGCCGGCGTGCTGGCGCCGGGGTTCCTGCGTTCCCTCGACCGCGGCTTGCTGGCCGATGGATCACCGCTCGACCAGTTGACCATTGAACTGGTATCCGTGGTGTTCGACCACCTCAATGGGGACGCAAAGATCGCCGAGGCCGTCAAGGGACTGATTGCCAGACTGCAGATCGTAGCCGTCAAGGCGGCTCTCCTGGACCGCAGTTTTTTCGCCCGGCGTGAGCACCCGATGCGCAGGCTGCTCGACCGCCTGGCCGAGGCTGGCAGCGATCCATTGGTGGATCTGGCCGAAAACAGCGCGTTTCTGCGCGGCGTCAAGCATGTCGTGGACGATCTGTCGGTCCGGTTCAAGGACGACAACGACATCTTCGAAACCGCACTGGCGGAAATCGATGTTCTGGTGCGACGCGAACAAGAGGCTGCGGAAGCGCGGGCTGCCGCACATGTCGCGGCCCTAGCGGCGCAGGAGGCGCGCAGCGCCGCCGATGCGGCAGCGCGTGCCGACATCGCCGCCCGCTTCAAGGAGGGCACACCTGCATTCATTCGCGAGTTCTTGAGCAGCGTCTGGGTGGGGGCCATCGTGGATGCCCAGATCAAAGGGGGCGCTGACGAGGATGGCGTCGGCGCCAGGCTCAATCTCGCAGCCGACCTTATCTGGAGCGTGGAGCCGAAAGGGCGTGCCGATATCCCGGCGCTGGCGGGCATGCTGCCAACGCTGGTGCGCGGTCTCATGCGGGGCGTCATCGCCCAGGGAATCTCGGAACCATCCCGGCAGGCGTTCTTCAACCAACTCATGAAGGCCCACACCGAGGCGATCGCCGCTGCAAAGGTTTCGCTCGTTGAAGTGCCGTCGCAACCGCTGCCGAGTCATTCGAAGGAGGCGCCGGTGTTGAAGCCGGTTCCCCTGATCGCGGTCAGCGATGCATTCGAGCGGACGGTGGTGGAACTCCCCAAGGGCGCGACGCTCGAATTCAGTGACCAGCAAGGCAGGGATCGCTACAAGCTGACCTGGGTGAGCCCGAAGAAGACCTTCTACCTGTTTACCAACGGTGCCGGCATGCGCCAGATGAGTGCCAGTGCGCTTGCCGCCCTGTTTCGCCAAGGACTCGCGGTGCTCTGCGAGGGCACCGCGCCGATGGTCGACCGGGCAATCGATGCACTGGCTGCGGCAATTTCCCCGGTGGAACTCGCCGCTTGAGCCTGGCGCGGCGGCATAAGCTCAGCGGCCGTACCAGTAGCGCGGGCGGCGCTGGCGCCAAGTCTCGATCTGCAGCGATGCCGAATCGATGTGCACGCTGATCGCGCCGTCGAGATCGGTACGGTGGATGGCGACTCCGCCGCTGGCATAGCGTTCGATGATTTCGGGCGCTGGATGTCGAAAGCGGTTTCGGTACCCTACCGGGATGATGGCTGCCAGCGGCGCCACCGCGTCGATGAATTCGGGCGTCGAGGATGTCTTGCTGCCGTGATGCGGTACGACCAGGACGTCGCTGCGCAGCGGCAGGCGGGCGGCGAGCAGCCGTTGCTCGACGTCGGCTTCGATGTCCGCCGTGACCAGCAAGCGCTTGCCGTGCGCGCTGATCGCCAGGACGCAACTGCGGGCGTTGTCCTTGATCGACGCATCCGACAGGTCCATGTCCGGCGGCGGATGCAGGAACTCAAAGCGCACGCCATCCCATAGCCAGGCATCACCGGCGCTGCAGCGGCGCTGCTGCACATCGGGTGCTCGCAATGGATGCCCGGGCGGGAGGGGCGACGCCATCCACGCCGGTTTAAGCGCTTTGATGGTGGAGGCCGCGCCGCCGGTGTGGTCGCTGTCGTCATGGCTCAGCACCAGCGCATCGATGCGACTGATGCCCTCCCCGCGCAGAAACGGGACGATGACCCGATTGCCGCCGTCGGCTTCGGGCGAGTACTGCGGCCCGGCGTCGAACAACAGGCTGTGTCGATGCGTTCGCACGCTGACGGCGAGGCCCTGGCCCACATCGAGAATGTCGGCCCGGAAGCTTCCTGCCGGCACTGCAGCCGGTTCATGAGCGAGCATGGGCAGCATCCATATGGCGCCGAGCAGTCGCCACTGCCACCAAGCCGGCACAACCAGCCACGCCGCGCCTGCGGCGGCCAGGATTACCGTCCACATCGGTGGGGCTGCGCGCTGCCAGACGGCCCATTCAAAGCCGCTCATCCACTGCAGGAACTTCATCAGCCATTCGAGCACTGTGTGTGCCGCAACCGCCAGGATGTCAATCGGGATGAGGCTGGCACCGATCGCCAGCGGCGTGATCACCAGGCTGACCAGCGGAATCGCCAGGGCATTGGCAAACGGCCCAGCGATCGAGACCTGCTGGAACAGCGCGAGGGAGAGCGGCAACAACCCGAGGGTTACGGCGATTTGCGCATTCCCGGCCGCGCGCAGCCAGTGGTCCGGTCTGCCGAAGCGGGACGCAGAAAGCAAAAGGATGGCCACCGCACCAAAAGACAGCCAGAACCCCGGTGACAGCGGGGCCCAGGGGTCGACAACGCAGACCAGCCCGAGGGCGATGGCGAGCACGCGCAGCCCCGCGCCGAACCAGCCGCGCCACAGGGCCCACGCAGCCACGCCGAGCATGAACAGGGTGCGCTGTGCAGGGATGGCAAATCCGGCGATCATGCAATACAGCAGGGCGGCGATGAAGCCCGCCAATGCCGCGGCGCGCGGGGCCGCCAGTGCGAGCATCAACGTCTGCGATCGGCGCCAGGCGAGGAAAGCCAGCGCGCCGGCGAGGCTGGCGATCATCGTGACATGGAATCCTGAAATGCTCATCAGATGCGCCACGCCGGTGCGCGCGAACACCTGCCAGTCGTCTGCGTCGATGGCGCGCTGGTCGCCGATGGCCAGCGCGACGATGACACCGCCATGCGGGCGATCGGCAAGCGCGTCCTGCAGTCGCGAGCGCAGACGCTCCCGGAGGCGGTCGATCATGGTGCCGGGCGACCATGCGAAGTCCGCGACCAACCGTGGCGCGGACTCGCTGCGCGGCGGGCGCACGTAGCCGGTGGCACGTATGCCCTTTTCCAGCAGCCAGGCCTCGTAGTCGAAACCATGCGGATTGGCGCTGCCGTGCGGCCGCTTGAGCCGGACGTTGAGCAGCCAGCGCTCCCCGGGCCGTACCGCTGGATCGGCGATGCGATCCTCCGTGCCGCGATCGCCGTACCAGGACAACTGCAGGCGCCTCGGGATCCGGATGTCCGCGGTCATCACGCGCTCGACGGTGAATTCGAAGCGCACCCCGCGCTCGAAGAACTGCGGCAAGGACGATATGACGCCCACGATCTCGATGTCGCGCCCTTCGAGGTCCGGCGAAAGCGCGTCCTGCAGTCGATAGTGCGCTTGCATGCCGGCATACAGGAACCCTGTGGCCATGCCTGTGCCCACCCATGCCGCGATACGCACGACCTCCAGTCGGGCGCGCGCCGCAAGCACGAAGCTGGCCACCGCCATGGCCAGGCAGGGTGAGAGGATGAACGCGTCAGGCAGCGCAGGCTGGATTTGCAGCAAGCCGCAACCGGCGGCAAACGCGACAAGCAATGTTCGCACGGCCTACCCCCGTTGCATTGGCAGCAACCCTGCGGACGCGATGTCAGCGGGGTGATGCGGCAAGAGTCAAGCGGTTGTTTGGCAAGCAATCAAGTGTCTCTTGTATACTCAGCCGATTGATTAGTGTATACAAAATTGCAACGATCATGAGCATCACTCTTCCCCCGCTCTCGCCTCTTGCCGACCCCCACGGCGCCCTCGAAGATATCAACCCCTTGCCGAGGTTGTTGATGGGTCCGGGCCCGATCAACGCCGATCCGCGTGTCCTGCGTGCCATGTCGGCTCAGCTGCTGGGGCAGTTCGATCCGCAATTCCGGCAGATGATGCGCGAGACCATGGTGCTTTACCGCCAGGTCTTCGAGACCAAGAACGACTGGACCTTCATCATCGATGGCACCGCGCGCGGCGCTATCGAGACGGCGATGGTGTCCTTTGTGGAGCCGGGGGACCGGGTCCTGGTGTGCTCGTTCGGGCGCTTCGGGCAGTTGAAGACGGAAATCGCGCGCCGGGTAGGGGCCGAGGTCAAGGTTATCGAGTGCGAATGGGGCACCGTGTTCGCGCCCGAGGCGATCGAGGCTGCGATCAAGGCGTTTTCGCCGAAGCTGGTAACCGTGTGCCAGGGCGACACGTCGACCACGATGTGCCAACCGCTCGAGGAAGTCGGGCGGATATGCCACCGCTACGGCGCCCTGCTGCAGGTCGATGCGACGGCCTCGATCGGAGGAACGCCCTTGCCCGTCGATGCCTGGGAGATCGATTGCGTCACCGGCGGCCTGCAGAAATGTCTGGCCGGACCGTCGGGCGCCGCGCCTGTGACTCTGAGCGACGCCTTTGCCAAGTTGATCTATCGGCGCAGGCACATCGAGGAGGGCGTGCGCCCGAACGACTACGTGGCGGGCGCGGGGCGCATGATCGCCAGCAACTATTTCGATCTAGCGATGGTGATGGATTACTGGAGCGATTCCGCGCTCAATCACCATACCGAGGCCACCTCCATGCTCTACGCCTCGCGGGAATGCGCACGCATCTTCGTGCTCGAAGGTCATGCCGCCATATTCAAGCGTCACGCCGACGCCTCGCGTGCGATGGTGGCCGGGGTCGAGGCCATGGGTCTGCGCGTCTTCGGGGATGTCGCCCACAAGATGCCCAACGTGACCGGCGTCTATATTCCCGAGGGGGTCAACGGCGATCGTGTGCGGCAGGCCCTTCTCAACGATTTCAATATCGAGATCGGCACCTCGTTCGGGCGCCTGCACGGCAAGATCTGGCGTATCGGTGCGATGGGATACAACGCGCGCAAGGATACGGTACTGCTCACGTTGGCCGCGCTTGAGACCGTGCTGGCTGCAGAGGGCTTTCGCATGCAGCGCGGCGCGGGCGTCGACGCTGCCTATGCCGCCTACCGGGCCGGCTGAAGCACGCGCGCTCAGTCCGCGAGAAAAAGGAACACCGCCTGGCGCTTTTCAAGCGACGGGGCGTCTGCCTTGCGCCAGTCGGCGACACGCTTCATCAGGATCATTTCCGTAGGGAGGGTGAGATCGACAGCCACCGCGAGGAGGGTGGCCGGCTGCAGGGCACCGACCAGGGCAGCGAACAGCGCGGCGTTGCGGTAAGGGGTCTCGATGGCGATTTGCGTTTCAGAACTGCGCCTGGAGCGGCTCTCGAGGTCGCGGATGGCAACGTTGCGCTCATCGGGCTTGACCGGAATGTAGCCGCAAAATGCGAATCGCTGTCCGTTCAGGCCGGCCGCCATCAGCGCCAGCAGCACTGACGAGGGGCCGACCAGGGGCACCACTCGGATAGCCGACGCGTGCGCCATGCGGACCAGTTGCGCACCCGGATCGGCCACCGAGGGGCAGCCGGATTCCGACAGCAGCCCGATATCGGACCCCGCCTGCATTACCGCGACCAGCGGCTGTAGGACGGCAGCCGCCGGCGCGTGTCCGATTTCGGTGATGGTGATTTCCCGCATCGGAAAGGGCGTTCCTGCCGCCTTGAGGAAGGCGCGTGCCGACTTGGCGTTTTCGGCCGCGAAAACGCGCAGGGAGCGGGCGATCGCCAAGGTGGCGGGCGGCAATGTCGCCGCTACCAAGGGAGCCGAATCAGCGCCCTTCGGATCAGAGATGGCCGCAGGCACAAGAAACAGCGTGCCCCTGTTCATGAAGCACCGAGGATCGGCACTCCCTCGCGGCGCAGCATGCGTACGAGTGCGATCAGCGGCAGCCCGACAAGCGCGGTGGGATCGTCGCCGGAAATCCGCTCCATCAGGGCAATGCCAAGGCCTTCCGACTTGGCCGACCCGGCGCAATCGTAGGGCTTTTCGCGCTGCAGATAGGACTCGATCTCGGCATCGGTCACGTCGCGCAATTCGACATCAACCCTGACGATCTGCGACTGGATACGTCCGGAGGCTGCATCCACCAGTGCAAGGGCCGTATCGAAATGCGTGGTCCGCGAACGCATGAAGCGAAGCTGCTCCACGGCGACCTCATGTTGCCCTGGCTTGCCGAGAACCTTGCCGCCGCAATGGGCCACCTGGTCGCTGCCGATGACCAGTCCGTCACCGATGCTGCGGGCGACCGCTTGCGCCTTGGCCACGGCCAGGCGCAGCGCCTGGTCAGGGGGGGCTTCGGCGTCCAGCGGGGCTTCATCAACGCCCGGCGCTCGGCTTTCGAAGGGCAGACCCAAACGTGCGAGGAGCTCGGCACGGTAGCGGGACGTGGAGGCCAGAATGAGGCGGAATGGCATCGCGTGGACCGTTGCACAGTGTTTTTCGGACCGCCACTTTACCGCGAAGCGAGGCGCGCGCGCCTGTCAGCCGTAAGCTTTTGACCGCAAAGGTAATCTGGACTATAATCGACGGTTTTGCGCCATTAAGGGCATTTTGGAGCAGGGTGCCTTCGTGGGTGAGAGTGCCGACGCCGCCCCGCGCGAAGGGTGGACCATCGATACGCGGCGCTTTTGCGAGCTGAGGGGGCATCTCGAGGCCGCTTTCGGGCCGGAGGATTTGCCGCGGCTCAGTGCGGAGGCGGCAAAGCCGTTCGCGCCCATCATCGTGGCGGTGGAGGCGCTAAGTTCGCCGCGTGGATTGCGCGGGTTGCGCGTGAGACTGGATGGGGAGGTCACGCTGACCTGCCAGCGTTGTCTACAACCTGTGGCCGTGGAACTGCGGCGCGCGGCTTTGTTTGAATTGGTGGATTCGTCGACGGCATTGGATGCGGACGACGATGAAGAATGGGACAGGTTGTTGCACTCGGAGCGATGCGACCTCGTTCATGTTGTCGAGGACGAGATGCTGCTGGGGTTGCCTTATTCGCCGCGACATGAGCGATGCGCCCCGGTGGAACGAATGGAGGCCGGAGAAAAGTCTTCGCCGTTCGCCGGGCTCGCCGCCCTAAAGGGCGCCCAGCGCCGGTGAGGGCGGGGTGCGGTTGAAGGATTGTTGAATCAAGTACAAGGAGCAGCGAAATGGCGGTCCAGCAAAACAAGAAGTCCCCTTCGAAGCGCGGCATGCATCGTGCGCACGATTTCCTGACCAACCCACCGCTGGCGCTCGAGCCGACCACCGGCGAGGTCCATCTGCGGCATCACATCAGCCCGACTGGTTACTATCGCGGCCGCAAGGTACTGAAAACCAAGGGGGAATAACGCGACCCGGGCGCCCGGCCCGTCGCGGATTGCGCCTCCTGCTGCCGCGCGACGCGGCCGGTCGGATGAATTGTTCATTGCGCTTTGTGGTCCGCGTGTAGTATGCGGAGCACCGGGGGACAAGAGTCGGCATGGGCGTTGGGGCGCCGGTTAATAAATCGTGCAACAGCACGCTTCGATAGCGAGGCCGACGGGGCGCTGCAACCCACGGCGTGGGTGTGCCGCGCGGGCGAATTGATGCCACTAGTCATTGCGATAGATGCCATCGGTGGCGACTTCGGGCCACGGATCACGGTTCCGGCGGCCATCGAATTTCTGCAGCGCCATCTGGACGCCGAGGTCGTTCTGGTCGGCGACGAATCCTTGGTGCGTGCGGCGATTGCCGCGCACGCGGTAAAGGCGTCAGCGCTTGGCGGCCGGTTGCGCGTGCAGCACGCCTCAGAGGTGGTCAGCATGGATGATCCGCCTGCCCAAGCCTTGCGGCGCAAGCGCGACTCCTCCATGCATGTGGCCCTGAATCTGGTCAAGGAGGGCCTCGCGAACGCGGCGGTCTCGGCGGGCAATACGGGCGCCTGGATGGCCATCGCGTCGTTCATCCTGCGTACCTTGCCCGGCATAGACAGACCGGCCATCTGCGCGCCCCTGCCGAACCAGCAGGGCAATGCCACCTACATGCTCGACCTGGGGGCCAATGTGGACTGCAAGCCCCAGCACCTTTATCAGTTCGCGCTGATGGGGGCGGCGCTGGTGGCCGCGATCGAGCACAAGCCGTCGCCCGCGGTCGGACTGCTCAACATCGGCGAAGAGCAGATCAAGGGAAACGACACGGTCAAGGAAGCCGGCGAGTTGCTGCGTGCCGCACATGACAAGGGCGAGATCCGGTTTTTCGGCAATGTCGAGGGCAATGATATTTTCAAGGGCACGGTCGACGTCGTGGTGTGCGATGGGTTCGTGGGCAACGTCGCGCTGAAAACCTCCGAAGGATTGGCCCAGATGCTGGGCCGGTCCCTCAAGGCGGAGTTCGAGCGCAACATTTTCACGAAGATCGGTGCCCTTTTCGCGCTGCCGGCGATCAACGGATTCCGCAGACGCTACGATCATCGCCGTTACAACGGCGCGTGCCTGCTTGGATTGAACGGGGTGGTCGTGAAAAGCCACGGTTCGGCTGACGCCTATTCATTCGGTCGCGCGCTTGAGCGCGCGCACGAAGCCGTTTCCACCGGACTCCTTGAAAGAATCGGCGAGCGCATCTCGAAACATGCGGCTGCCGTCGATCAGACGCAAGCGGCCGCCTGATTGTTGAGACCGGTGCGATGATCCATTCCCGAATCGCCGGCACCGGAAGCCACCTGCCGGGTCGGCCGGTAAGCAATGACGCGCTGGTTGCGCGCGGCATTGACACATCCGATGCCTGGATAACTGAACGGACCGGGATTCGGGCGCGCCACCTCGCCGTGCCGGGTGAGACTTCCAGCGCGCTGGCTCTGCCGGCGGCGCAGGCTGCCTTGAAGGCTGCGGGCAAGGCGCCCGCGGATATCGATCTGCTCATCGTGGCCACCTCCACGCCCGACTTCGTTTTCCCGAGCACCGCCTGTCTGCTGCAGGCACGCCTCGGCATCGGCGACTGCGCGGCGTTCGATGTGCAGGCGGTATGCAGCGGCTTCGTCTACGCGCTCGCGACGGCCGACAATTTCATTCGCGCGGGGCAGTCGCGCTGCGCCCTGGTGATAGGCAGCGAGGTGTTCTCGCGCATCCTCGACTGGCATGACCGGAGTACCTGCGTCCTCTTCGGAGATGGCGCCGGTGCCGTCGTGCTGACGGCGAGCGAGAAGCCTGGCATCCTCGCGACTGCGTTGCATGCGGATGGTTCCCAGGCGGGTATCCTGAGCGTACCTGGCAACGTAAGCGGCGGGGCGGTGACTGGCGATCCCTTTCTGCGCATGGATGGTCAGGCGGTATTCAAGTTCGCGGTGAAAGTGCTTGACGAGGTCGCGCGCGAAGTGGCCGGCAAGGCGAGCCTGCCGCTCGGGCAGATAGACTGGCTCATCCCGCATCAAGCCAACCTGCGCATACTCGCGGCGACCGCCCGCAAACTCGGGCTCGATGCCGGGCGCGTCGTGGCCACCGTGGATCATCATGGCAATACCTCGGCCGCCTCGATTCCGCTGGCACTCGATGAGTACGTGCGTGCAGGGCGCATCGGCGCGGGACAGAAGGTGTTGTTGTCCGCCGTCGGTGGCGGATTTACCTGGGGTGCCATCCTGCTGGAGATGTGATGAAGATCGCGATCGTTTTTCCCGGGCAAGGCTCGCAGCGGCAGGGCATGCTGCAGGGGTTTGCCGAATCAACCGCCGTGCGCGAGGCGATGGCGGAAGCCTCGTCTGCCCTCGGCCAGGACTTGTGGCAACTGATTGAATCCGGGCCGCCGGAACAACTCAACGCCACGGTCAACACGCAACCGGTCATGCTGTCGTCCGCCTACGCCATGTACCGGGCGTGGATGGCCGAAGGCGGGCCGTCGCCTGAAATCATGGCCGGGCATTCGCTTGGCGAGTACACCGCGCTGGTCGCCGCCGGGGCACTCGCTTTCGCCGACGCCGTCCCGCTGGTGCGCTTTCGCGCGCAAGCCATGCAGGAGGCAGTGCCGATGGGCACCGGCGCGATGGCGGTCATCCTGGGCCTCGATGCCGCGGCGGTGCAGGCAGCCTGCGACGAGGCCGCGCAGGGCGAAGTCGTCGAGCCGGTCAACTTCAATGACCAGGCGCAGATCGTGATTGCCGGGCTGAAGGGCGCGGTCGAGAGGGCTTGCGCGGCCGCGAAGGCGCGCGGCGCGAAGCGCGCGCTGCCATTGCCGGTTTCGGCGCCGTTTCATTCCTCGCTACTCAAGCCGGCTGCCGAGCGATTGCGTGAACGGCTCGCCGGGACCGAAATCAGGCAGCCCGCCATTCCCGTGATCCATAATTTCGACGTGTCCGTGCATCCCGACCCCGCCGCGATCCGCGAGGCGCTTGCGCAGCAGGCAGCCAACCCGGTGCGCTGGGTGGAAACGGTGCAGGCGATGTCGGCCATGGGCGTTTCGCATGTGGTGGAAGTCGGCCCGGGGAAGGTGCTGCAGGGGTTGGTCAAGCGCATCGCCCCCGAGGTCTCTGCGCTGGCGGTGACCGATGCGGAATCACTCAAGGCAACACTGGAGGCATTGTCATGAAGCTTGCCGGCCAAGTCGCGCTCGTCACGGGCGCATCGCGCGGCATCGGCCGCGCCATCGCGCTGCGGCTGGCGGCCGACGGCGCGACCGTCGTTGGAACCGCCACGACCGAGGCGGGATCCTCCGGCATTGCCGAGGCGCTCAAGGCAGCGGGTGCCCAGGGCGGCGGGCGCGTCATCGATGTGACCCGGCGCGAACTCGTCGAGCCGCTGCTCGATTCGATCAAGAAGGAGTTTGGTGCGGTTTCGATCCTGGTCAACAACGCCGGCATCACCCGCGACCAGCTGGCAATGCGCATGAAGGACGAGGACTGGAGCGCGGTGATCCAGACCAACCTGGACGCGGTGTTCCGCATGAGCCGTGCGGTTCTGCGCGACATGATGAAGGCGAAGGCGGGCCGCATCATCAGCATCACCTCGGTCGTCGGGCATGCGGGCAACCCGGGCCAAACCAACTACGCCGCGGCCAAGGCCGGGGTTGCAGGCATGACCCGCGCACTCGCGCGCGAGATCGGCAGCCGCAACATCACCGTCAACTGTGTCGCCCCGGGATTCATCGAGACCGACATGACGGGCGCGCTGTCGGAAGCGCAGGCGGGCGCATTGCTGGCACAGATTCCGCTCGGCCGGCTAGGTTCGGTCGCGGATGTCGCGGGTGCGGTTGCGTTCCTGGCGGGTCCGGAGGCGGCCTACGTCACCGGCAGTACGCTGCATGTCAACGGCGGGATGTATCTATAGCCGACCGCGCACCGCGGCGCGCGTTGTTGGGCTCGGTTGGTCAAGGCAAAGCTGCTAGAATTCGCGCCGCTTTCATTTCACCATATACGGTAAGGAGTTTTCTGAGCATGGACAACATCGAACAGCGGGTCAAGAAGATCGTCGCCGAGCAATTGGGCGTCAACGAGGCGGAAATCAAGAACGAGTCCTCTTTTGTCGACGACCTAGGCGCCGATTCGCTCGATACCGTCGAGTTGGTGATGGCGCTCGAAGATGAGTTCGAGACCGAGATTCCCGACGAGGAAGCCGAGAAGATCACCACTGTCCAGCAAGCTATCGATTACGTTACCGCGAACAAGAAGGCCTGAACCAGGCGCGATCTGAAAGGGCAACGTCCGTGGGGTTTGCAAAGGCCAAACGCAGGGTGGTGGTTACCGGTTTGGGCATCGTCTGCCCGGTTGGAAATAACGTCAAGGATGCGTGGGACAACCTGCTGGCCGGGAAATCCGGCATCACCCGCATCAGCCGCTTTGATCCCCAGGACGAGAAACTCGGGATCGCCTGCCATATCGCCGGCGAGGTCAAAGGGTTCTCCGTCGAGGACTACATGGCTGCGAAGGAAGCGCGGCATATGGATGTCTTTATCCACTACGGTATAGCCGCTGGCGCCCAGGCATTCCGTGATTCCGGGATCGTCGTGACCGAAGCCAACAGCGAGATGATCGGCGTCAATGTCGGCTCGGGCATCGGCGGGCTTCCCATGATCGAGGAGATGCACTCCACCATGCTGCAGCGCGGTCCGCGCCGCATCTCTCCCTTCTTCATTCCCGCGTCCATCATCAACCTGACATCGGGGCACCTGTCCATCATGTTCGGGCTCAAGGGGCCCAACCTTGCCTGTGTAAGCGCCTGCGCGACGGGTAACCATTGCATCGGCGAGTCGGCGCGTCTGATCGAGTACGGCGACGCCGACATCATGATCGCAGGCGGATCGGAATCCACCATCACGCAACTGGCGATAGGCGGGTTTGCCGCGGCGCGCGCGCTGTCGCTGCGGAACGATGATCCGACCACGGCCAGCCGCCCGTGGGACCGTGATCGCGATGGTTTCGTGCTCGGCGAGGGCGCCGGTGCGCTGGTGCTCGAGGAGTACGAGCATGCGCGCGCCCGGGGCGCACACATCTATTGCGAGCTGGCGGGCTATGGGCTCACCGGCGACGCGCACCACATCACGTCGCCCGACCAGAGCGGCCCGCGCCGCTCCATGGTCAACGCCATGCGCAATGCCGGCATCAACGCGGACCAGGTCGACTATGTCAATGCCCATGGCACGTCCACGCCGCTCGGCGACAAGAACGAGACGGAAGCGGTGAAGGCCGCCTTTGGCGACCATGCACGAAAGCTGGTGGTCAATTCCACCAAGTCCATGACCGGGCACCTGCTCGGGGCCGCCGGCGGCGTCGAATCAGTGTTCTCCGTGCTTGCGGTGGCTAACCAGGTGTCGCCGCCGACGATCAACATATTCAATCAGGATCCCGAGTGCGATCTTGATTATTGCGCCAATACCGCCCGCGACCTGCAGATTCGTGCTGCGGTTTCCAATTCCTTCGGGTTCGGCGGTACCAATAGCACCTTGGTATTCACGCGCGTTTGATGCCGCAGGAATTGCCCCGCTGGGCCGGGGCGATCTCGCTTGGCAGCCCGGATTCGCTGCCGGTCTGGCGGGGATTGGCCCTCCTGTCGCCCGCGACGGTGACCGGTTGGCTCCTATACACCGGATCAGCATGGCTGGCCGCCGCGGCGCTCCTTGCTGGTGCATGTGCGTTGCATCTTGGCCGTAGGATTCGCGACACAGCCGGCCTGGGGATGTTTTTCCTGCACGTTGATGGCACCTGGAGCGTGCGTCGGGGCTCGGATGAAGTGGTTTTCAAGCCGCTTGCCGTCAGGGCTTGGCCCGGCGCAGTTCTGGTCGACTTTGTCATCGATGACCACCGATATTCGATGGTCATCTCACGCCGTTCAGCGGGCACGGATGCATTTCGACGTCTACAGGTGCGCGTCCGCGCGTTCGCGCTGGAACCAGCCGCCTGAGCGCGGGGCCGGGTTATACTCCAGTCATCGTCCGTCTGGACGACCGACGATAGTTATTAGGGTGGGCGGTTGTCAGAACGTGATGTCGATCAGCAACTCGTGGAGAGGGCGCAACGCGGCGAAAAACATGCGTTCGAACTCCTCGTGGCCAAGTATCAGCGCAAGCTGGTGCGTCTGATTTCGCGCATCGTACGCGATCCTGCCGAAGTCGAGGATGTCGCACAGGAGGCCTTCATCAAGGCTTATCGGGCGCTGCCCCAGTTCCGTGGCGAATCGGCCTTTTACACCTGGCTTTACCGGATCGGTGTCAATACCGCCAAGAACTTTCTGGTCTCACAGGGCAGACGCGCGCCTACCAGCACCGAAAAAGACGCCGAGGAAGCGGAAACTTTTGACGATGCCGACCAACTAAGAGACATTAATACCCCGGAATCGCTTCTGATGTCCAGGCAGGTGGCTGCCACGGTGAACGCGGCAATGGACCGGCTGCCTGAAGAGTTGCGCACGGCTATAACCCTTCGCGAGGTCGAGGGCATGAGTTATGACGAGATTGCCGAGTTCATGAATTCCCCGATCGGCACGGTACGGTCAAGGATTTTCCGGGCGCGGGAGGCGATCGCGGAGGAGCTGCGTCCCCTTCTCGGCACCCAGAAAGACAAGCGCTGGTAGCCAACGCGCCATGACGGAGACCCCCATGTCAACACACCAATCCTCCGGACGAGAAGCATTGTCGTGCTTCATGGACGGCGAGATCGAGCCCGCGCATGTCGATGAAGTGGTGACGGCGTGCCGTCCTGCCGGGGACCTGCGTGAAGACTGGACGCTCTATCATTGCATAGGGGACGTTCTGAGAAGCGCTGACATGGCAGCGCATTCTAGTGCTCTGGCCCAGGCCGTGTCCGCGCGTCTGGCCGCCGAGCCCCCGATCCTTGCTGCGCAGCGCCGCCCGGCGTTCCTTTTTTCCACACGGCTGGCCGCCAGCATGGCTGCCGCCGTGGCGGGGGTAGCAGTGGTGGCCTACATCGCGCTTCCGCGCTGGGGCGGCTCGGTAGCCGACCCGCCGTCGCTCGCTGTCGCACCTGTCGAGGCAGCGGTCGCCACACTTCCCAACGCATCCAAGCCGGCTGCGGTTGCGCCGGTCGCGACGGCAGCGGTCCCGGCGGTGTCGCCTGAGTTTCTTGTCGCGCACCGCCAGTTTTCCGGCGGTATCGCGATGCAGGGCATGGTCGGCCAGGTGCGCAGCGTAGCACTGGAGGCGGGGCGTTGACGAGGTTAGGCGCAGGCCGCGCCTGGATTGGCTGGATGTTGATGCTGGCCGCGTCATCGGCGGCCCATGCCGGGCCTGCCGCCGGAACTAGTGCCATTAGCTGGCTGCAGCGCGCCCAACACGCCGCGCAGCGGCTTAACTATTCCGGAACCGTTGTCTACATGCCGATGGGCGGGCAGCCGCAAACCTCCCGGATAACCCATGTCTTCGAAAACGGCAACGAGCGGGAGCGTCTGGAAATTCTCGACGGCGCGCCGCTGGTGATCCTGCGCTCGAACGAGGAGGTGAAGTCGTATTCCCCGGAAACCAAGACCGTGATGGTCGAACGCCGCGCCGGGCGCGGAGGGTTTCCCGCACTGTTGACCGATCCCGGTGCCGCCATCGAAGAGCAGTACGAGGTGCGCAAGGGAGATCTGGCGCGGGTGGCCGGTATGGATTGCCAGGTGCTGGTGCTTGAGTCGCGCGACCGCATGCGATACGGGCATCGTTTGTGCATCGAGGCGCAAAGCGGCCTCTTGTTGAAGGCGCAGATGATCAACGAGCGGGGCGAAGTGATTGAGCAGATCGCCTTTTCCCAGGTGGAAATCGGCGGATCGACCGAGAGATACGCGAGCCGCCTCGCGCGGCCCAAGAGCGGCAAGGAGTGGCGTATGTCTACGCCAGGCGTCACCCCGGTCCGATTTGCCGACATAGGATGGCTGATCGAGAATCCGCTGCCGGGCTTCCGCAAGGTGCTTGAACTCAAGCGCGGCATCGGCGCCAGCGAAGTCGGTCAGATCGTATTCTCGGACGGGTTGGCCTCGGTTTCGGTCTTCATTGAACCGATACGTGGCGCCACGTTCTCCGAGGGCGTCTCCAGTCAAGGGGCGGTCAACGTGATCCGGCGCCGCGTCGGTGATCATCTGGTCACCGTCCTGGGTGAAGCCCCGCCCGCATGCATTTCAAGGTTCGCCCAGGCGATCGATTTCAAACCCGTGGTCCGGCAGTAGGCCGGGCTCCCGCCCAGGTTTCCGCGGTTTCCTCAAGAGGCCTTCATGTTCTGCCGGTTGTCACGAATCATTTCCCTGCTTTGTGTTGTCGCGACGCTCCAATTTGCGCCATCGGCCCAGGCGCAAGGCAGGGTGCTGCCCGACTTCACCGACCTCGTTGACAAGGTGGGACCCACGGTAGTCAACATTCGCACCACCCAGTCGGCCCCCGGACAGCGAGGCGGCGCACGGCCCGGGCAGGGTGCGGACGAGGACAACCCCTTTTGCGAGCTTTTCCCTTGGATGTGTCCGCCGCGTGGCGAACGAGCGCCCCGGCCGCCGCGCCCGCAGCCGGAACGCGGCAATGATGAAGTCCCCTCCGGTGTCGGCTCCGGATTCATCCTTTCCCCGGATGGCTTCATCATGACGAATGCGCATGTGGTGCGCGGCGCTGATGACATATACGTACGGCTGACCGACAAGCGTGAATTCAAGGCTCGCCTGGTAGGCGCCGACCAGCGCACGGACGTGGCCATCGTCAAGATCGAGGCCAGCGGATTGCCTGCTGTGGCTGTCGGAGACTCCGGCAAACTCCGCGTGGGTGAGTGGGTGATGGCGATCGGCTCCCCGTTTGATCTCGACAACACGGTGACAGCCGGTATTGTCAGTGCCAAGGGGCGCGATACTGGTGAGTACGTGCCCTTCATCCAGACCGACGTGGCGATCAACCCGGGTAATTCCGGCGGACCGCTGATCAACATGCGCGGCGAAGTGGTGGGGATCAACTCGATGATCTACAGCCGCTCCGGCGGCTTTCAGGGTATCTCCTTTGCGATTCCCATCGACGAAGCCATGCGGGTTGGGGATCAGTTGCGCACCAACGGGCGCGTGACGCGCGGGTTTTTGGGCGTCCAGCCCGGCGCCGTGACCAAGGATGTAGCTGAATCCCTGGGCCTCAAGGCGCCGGCAGGCGCTGTGGTGGAAAAGGTTCTCCCCGGTACGGCCGCGGAAAAGGCTGGATTGAAGGAGGGCGACGTGATCCTGCGCTTTGACGGCAAGGCGGTGGAAAAGCACACCGACCTGCCGCGCATCGTTGGGAATACCAAACCCGGGCAGAAGGTCATGGTGCAGGTATGGCGCAACGGCGCTGCGCGCGAAATTTCGCTGACCCTGGGCGAAATGGAACCCGAGCGTGTCGCCCAGCGCGCTGGTCGCCAGGCGCCTGCGCCGGGCAAGGACAAGGAAAAGGAGCCTATCCCGAACGCGCTTGGTTTGGTGGTTTCCGACCTGCCCGAGGCGAAGCGGCGCGATTTGAAGCTTGATGGCGGGGTGCAGGTGGATGCGGTCGACGGCGCGGCGGCGCGCGCAGGCCTTCGCTCCGGCGACGTGATTCTCAAGCTGCAAAGCAGCGACGTCAGTTCGGCCAAGCAGTTCAACGAACTGGTTGCCAAGCTTGACCCGAAGCGGGTGATCGCGGTTCTGGTGCGCCGCGGCGAAGTTTCCCAGTACGTCACCATCCGGCCCGACCGTCGGTAGCAAAAATTCGCTAAAATAAGGACTTAGCGGTTTCTTCCGAGGGCGCGATGCAGATCGCGCCCTTGTTGTTTTCGAGCACACCCCAGTCTTGCCAAGGCGGCACACCGCGCATGCAGCACATTCGCAATTTTTCAATCATCGCCCACATCGATCACGGCAAGTCCACCCTCGCCGATCGCATCATTCAGTTGTGCGGCGGACTTTCGGATCGCGAAATGGAGGCGCAGGTTCTCGACTCCATGGACCTCGAACGCGAGCGCGGCATCACGATCAAGGCGCAGACTGCTGCCCTCGACTACGTGGCCCGCGACGGCAAACGCTACAACCTCAACCTCATCGACACCCCGGGGCATGTCGATTTCTCCTACGAGGTGAGCCGCTCGCTTTCGGCCTGCGAAGGAGCGCTGCTGGTCGTCGATGCCTCGCAAGGCGTCGAAGCGCAGACCGTGGCCAATTGCTATACAGCGCTCGATCTCGGGGTCGAAGTGGTGCCTGTCCTCAACAAGATCGACCTGCCGTCTGCCGACCCCGACAATGCCATCGCCGAGATCGAGGACGTCATCGGCATCGACGCGCACGAGGCGATTCGCGCTAGTGCGAAGACAGGCGAGGGCGTCCAGGACATCATCGAGGCCATGATCGCGCGGGTGCCTCCTCCCAAAGGTGATCCCGGCAATCCGCTCCAGGCGCTGATCATCGACTCATGGTTCGACAATTATGTCGGCGTGGTGATGCTGGTACGGGTCATGGAAGGCACGCTCAAGCCCAAGGACCGCATCAAGCTCATGGCGACGGGTGGCACATTCCTGTGCGAACAGGTGGGCGTGTTCACTCCGAAGTCAAAGCAGAAGGAAAGCCTGTCGGCGGGCGAGGTCGGTTTCGTCATTTCCGGCATCAAGGAACTCAAGGCCGCCAAGGTCGGCGATACCGTCACGCTGGCCGATCGGCCCGCCAGGCAGGCGCTGCCCGGCTTCAAGGAAATCCAGCCGCAGGTGTTCGCCGGCCTGTTTCCGGTCGAAGCGAACCAGTACGAGGCCTTGCGCGATTCCCTCGAGAAGCTGCAGCTCAATGATGCTTCGCTCCAGTACCAGCCCGAGGTGTCTCAGGCGCTCGGTTTCGGCTTTCGCTGCGGCTTCCTCGGCCTTCTGCACATGGATATCGTGCAGGAGCGCCTTGAGCGCGAATTCGACATGGATCTCATCACCACCGCCCCGTCGGTGGTCTATGAGGTCGTGCTGCGCAGTGGGGAGACCATCGTCATCGACAACCCGGACAAGTTGCCGGACCCGGGGCGCATCGAGTCCATCCGCGAACCGATCATGACCGTCCAGCTGTTCATGCCCCAGGAGTACGTCGGCGCGATCATGACCCTGTGCAATGCCAAGCGCGGCGTGCAACTCAACATGGCCTATCACGGCCGGCAGGTGCACCTCACCTACGAGATTCCATTGAACGAAATCGTCCTCGATTTCTTCGACAAGCTCAAATCGGCCTCCCGCGGTTACGCCTCGATGGACTATGAGTTCAAGGAGTACCGCACAGCCGATGTCGTCAAGGTCGACGTGCTGATCAACAGCGATAAGGTGGACGCGCTTTCCATCATCGTGCATCGTGCCAACAGCCAGTATCGCGGCCGTGAACTGGTCTCGAAGATGCGCGAACTCATTCCGCGCCAGATGTTCGACGTGGCGATCCAGGCAGCCATCGGCGCGCACATCATCGCGCGAGAGAACGTCAAGGCCTTGCGCAAGAACGTGCTCGCCAAGTGCTATGGCGGCGACATCTCGCGCAAGCGCAAGCTGCTCGAGAAGCAGAAGGCCGGGAAGAAACGCATGAAGCAGGTGGGCTCGGTTGAAATTCCCCAGGAAGCATTCCTGGCGATCTTGCAGGTGGATGGTTGATGAACTTCGCGCTGATCCTGTTTTGTCTTACCGTCGGAACCGGGATGTTCTGGTTCGCCGACCTGCTGTATTTCAAGAAACGGCGCCAGGCGGTATTCGAAGCCGAAGTCAAGGCGTTGGATGGCCGAATGTCCGTCAACCCCGCGCTTTACGCGCCCGACTACCGCGATCGCGAAGTGGAGCGGATTTCCCGGGAAACCCGCACGCCGCCCGGCTGGCTGGAGTTTCCGGCGAGTTTCTTCCCCGTCATCGCGATCGTCTTCGCCGTGCGCTCATTCGTCGTGGAACCGTTCAAGATTCCCTCGGGGTCCATGATTCCGACGCTTCTGGTGGGTGATTTCATTCTGGTCAACAAGTTCACCTACGGTATCCGCCTGCCGGTCATCAATACCAAGATCATTGACCTAGGCGAGCCCAAGCGCGGCGACGTGATGGTTTTCCGCTACCCGGTCGATCCCTCGTTCGACTACATCAAGCGGGTGGTGGGGGTGCCCGGTGACAAGGTCGCCTATCAGAACAAGCGGTTGACTGTGAACGGGATGGCTCTTGAAACCCGCTCGGAGCCGGATTTCCTGCACAGGGACCGGGCCGCATATTCCAAGCAGTTCTCGGAAACCAGCGGCGGCAAGACCTACCGTACGCTCAATGACGAGGATGCCCCAGCGACCATCTTGTCGGCAGCCCCGTTTCCGCAGCGCGACAATTGCCTCTACAATAATGCCGGCGTCATCTGCACCGTCCCGCCCGGCCATTATTTCATGATGGGCGACAACCGCGACAACAGCCTCGACAGCCGCTTCTGGGGTTTCGTTCCTGAAGCCAACATAGTGGGCCGCGCATTCGGCATCTGGATGAACTGGTCTGGCGGACTCCGCTTCGATCTGTCCAGAATCGGCGGGTTTGAATGACACTCACGGAGGGGGGAACCATGACTCGTGTTTCGGGGCCGACACGCCAGCGCGGCGTAAGCATGCTGGGCATTCTTGTGATTTGTATCGCCGTTGTTCTGCTGGCGGTTGGAGCGCTGAAAGTCATCCCCACCTACATGGAGTTCCGAAGCATCAAGGCCGCCGCCGTCCAGGCACGCGACAGCGGCAAGACCGTGCCCGAGATCCAGAAGGCTTTTGACCGCATCGCCACGGTCAATGACATCGCGACCATTACAGGGAAGGATCTCGAGATAAGCAAGGATGGCTCCAATATCGTGGTGGCGTTCAAGTACGACAAGAAGATTCATATGTTCTACAACGTCTACGTCCTCATCGAGTACGCCGGCTCGAGCGACCAGCCCTGAGGATGCGCCAATCCCCGAAGCGCAGGACGGCCGTGCTCCCCATGATCGGTCGCGAACGCATCGCAACCGTCTCGGCATGCGGTTTTTGCGCCGGAGCGTGCAGTGGAACTGTCTGAACTCGAAAGCAGGCTGGGCCACAAGTTCGTCACGGTCAAACTTCTTGGGCAAGCGCTAACGCACCGAAGTCACAGCGCGCCGCACAATGAGCGCCTGGAGTTTCTCGGCGACAGCATTCTGAACTGCGCAGTGGCTCACTTGCTCTTCGAGCGCTACACCAAGCTCGACGAAGGCGATCTTTCACGGCTGCGTTCCAATCTGGTCAAGCAGCAGACGCTCTACGAAATCGCGCAACGCATTGAACTGGCGCCGCATTTGCGGCTCGGTGAAGGCGAACTCAAAAGCGGCGGGTTTCGCCGCCCGTCCATTCTCGCCGATACGCTCGAAGCCCTCTTCGGCGCCATCTTCCTCGACGGTGGGTTCCAGGCGGCGCGCCTCACCATCGCCAAGCTCTACCATCCCATCCTGGAAAGCGTGGACCCGCAGACGCTCGGCAAGGATGCCAAGACCCTGTTGCAGGAGTATTTGCAGGGCCGCAAAATTGCCCTGCCCACCTACAACGTGGTGGCCACGCGTGGTGCGGCGCACAATCAGGAGTTCGAGGTCGAATGCCTTATTCCGAAGCTTGAGATCCGGGCCACGGGCGCGGGTGCCAGCCGGCGGGCGGCCGAGCAGGCGGCGGCCAAGAAGGCACTGGAACTGGCTCCCAAGGAGGCGCCGAAGAAATCACGCCGGGCTCGCAAGGACCCCGGCAAGCCGCTTCCCGTCCCGCAACGCCTGAACCAGCCCGTCGAGACCGCCGCGACGACGGCCGTGCAGCCCGTTGATCCACGGGTGTCCGGTGACGAAGCTGCCTCGCATGCCGCGGCCGATGGAGCGGACATCAAGTCGTGAGTGCAGCCGCGCCGCCGGATCAGCGCACCGGCTACGTCGCCATCGCCGGAAGGCCCAACGTCGGCAAATCCACCCTTCTCAATCGGCTGGTCGGGGCCAAGGTCAGCATCACTTCCCGCAAGGCGCAAACGACTCGCCATCGCATTCTGGGTGTTCGCACCGATGCGACCGCCCAGTTCGTCTTTCTCGACACGCCGGGCTTTCAGACACGGCATCGCAACGCGCTCAACCGCGCCATGAACAAGAGTGTCACCGACGCGCTTGCATCAGCGGATGTCGTGATTTTCGTGATCGACGGGGCGGGTTGGCGCGCCGAGGATGCAGCGGTATGCGCGCTCTTGCCGCCTCGGTTACCTGTGGTGCTGGCGATCAACAAGGCCGACACCGCAAAAGACCAGGGGCGGCTGATGGCTTTGGCCGCGCGGGCTGCAGCCGAGCGGGACTTCTCTGCAATTGTTCCCGTCTCGGCGCGTACCGGCAAGGGACTCGACGACCTCGTGGCTGCGGTGGCGAAACGGATGCCGACCGCGCAGCGCATGTACGAGGACGACATGCTGACCGACCGGTCCGAGCGCTTCCTCGCCGCGGAACTGATACGCGAAAAGGTGTTTCGCCTGTCCGGAGAGGAAATACCGTACGGCTCGGAGGTCACCATCGAGAAATTCGAAGAAGACGGGAACCTGCGCCGTATACAGGCGACGATTCTGGTGGACCGGCCGGGCCACAAGGCGATTCTTCTAGGGCCCAAGGGTGAGCGGATGAAACGCATCGCCAGCGAGGCCCGCATCGACATGGAAGCCTTGTTCGACGCCAAGGTATTCCTCGAGGTGTGGGTCAAGGTCAAGAGCGGCTGGGCCGACAGCGCGACGACCCTCAAGGGGCTGGGGTACATCTGATGGCTGCCGTAGTCCCGATGACAAAAGGAAAATCCGCCGGTGCCGTGCCGCGCTTTGATGACGCGGCTCCTGAGGCGGCGGCCAAGCGCAGCGCGGCTGCGCGGCGGCTCGAGGACCAGCCTGGCTTCGTGCTGCACAGCTACCCGTACAGCGAAAGCAGCCTGATCATCGAAACCTTCACTCGTGCGCACGGGAGGGTGCCATTGCTGGCGAAAGGAGCCAAGCGCCCGGGGTCGCCCCTGAGGGGCGCGTTGCTGCAATTCCAGCAGGTAGGATTTTCGTGGTCGGGCCGGGGCGACTTGCGCAACCTGGTTCGCGCCGAGTGGCTGGGGGGCATACCCGTGCTCTCGGCCAAGGCGCTCTTGTGCGGCTTCTATCTGAACGAGCTGATTCTCAAGCTGCTCGAGCGCGATGATCCCCACGAGCGATTGTTCGACCAGTACGCCTCTGCTATCGCAGAGCTGGCGTCCGGACGGCGCGAGGGGCATGTACTGCGCGCGTTCGAGATGGAACTGCTGCGTGAAATCGGCTATGCAGTCAATCTCGCAATCGATGCCGCCAGCGGCGAGGGCGTGGACCCGGCGGCACGTTATACCTACGATGTCGAAAGCGGTCTGAGGCGCGTGGCGCCCGGCGAGGTCGCCGAGCGCGAACTCACCGGTGCAGCCGCCCTGGCGATCGACAAGGGGGATTTCTCCAATCCACAGGTGGCCACCCAGGCCAAGCACCTGATGCGCTCCCTCATAGACCACCACCTCAACGGACGCCGCATCGCCACGCGCCAGATCTTCCATTCACTGCAACAAACATGACCGAACCCATCAAGCTGGGCGTGAACATTGACCACGTAGCGACCTTGCGCCAGGTGCGCGGCACGCCTTATCCGGACCCGGTGCTGGCGGCGACGCTCGCCGAGGAAGCCGGGGCGGACCTGATCACCCTGCACCTGCGCGAAGACCGCAGACACATCCAGGACCGCGATGTCTTCGAACTGCGCGGCCTGCTCAAGACACGGATGAACCTGGAGGCGGCGATCACGCGCGAGATGCTGCAGATCGCTGTCAAGGTCCGCCCGCAGGATGTCTGCCTGGTGCCGGAGCGGCGTATGGAGTTGACCACCGAAGGAGGGCTGGATGTCGTCGGCCAGTTCGACCGGGTGCGCGACGCGGTGCGCCTGCTTACGGAAGCGGGAATCCGTGTTTCCCTTTTCATCAGCCATGATCCGCGCCAGATCGAGGCCGCCAGGGCAGCCGGCGCGCCGGTGGTTGAAATCCATACCGGGCATTTCGCGGACGCGAGCGGCGCGGCTGCCGAAACTGAATTGGCGGCGATTCGCCGCGGCGTGGATGTCGCGGTTGGGCTCGGGCTGGTCGCCAATGCGGGGCATGGCCTCAATTTTTCCAACACGGCATCGGTGGCCGCCATCCCGGGCATCAGCGAACTCAACATCGGTCACGCGATCGTCGCTGAGGCCTTGTTTCGGGGCTGGCAGCAAGCCGTTCGCGACATGAAGTCCCTGATGCTGGCGGCGCGGGCCGCCGCTTGACGCGGGGTGCAGGGACGATGCGGGCGCAACCATGATCTCGGGCATCGGCGCCGATATCGTCGCCATCGGCCGCATCCGGCGCGCCCTCGAGCGCCATGGTGATCGCTTTACCCGCAGGATCCTATCCGACGCCGAGCTCGCCGTAGCTGCGGCGCGTCCCGATCCGGCACCGTACGTTGCGAAGCGCTTCGCGGCCAAGGAAGCATTCTTCAAGGCATTCGGGCAGCCGTCCGACAGCGCCAATACATGGCATCAACTCGCGGTCGCCAATGCAGCCGATGGCAGTCCTCGGCTGGTGTTCGGCGACTTGCTTGCCCCGCGGCTGGCGGCACTGGGCATAGAACGCTGGCATGTGTCGCTCTCGGACGAGCGCGACCATGCCATTGCATTCGTGGTTCTTGAAAAGGTCAGGCCTTGACACATGCCATGCCCCGCGGCCGCGTCCTCGCCGACCTCGCCGGTGTGCGGCTCGCGCCCGAAGAAAGAGAGCTTCTTCTGCATCCGCAGGTCGGTGGGGTCATTCTTTTCAGCCGCAACTTCGAGTCGGTAGCACAACTGGCCGGGCTCGTATCGGTAATTCACGAGTTGCGGTTCCCGCCGCTTCTGGTTGCGGTGGACCACGAAGGGGGCAGGGTGCAGCGCTTCCGCGATGGGTTCACCAGGATTCCGCCAATGCGCGCGCTCGGACGGGAATGGGAACGTGACGAGGAACTGGCCTTGACGGCCAGCCGCGCCTGCGGATATGTGCTGGCCTCCGAGTTGCGCGCGTGCGGCGTGGACTTGAGCTTTGCCCCGGTCCTCGACCTCGATCACGGTCCGAGCGGGGTGATAGGCGACCGCGCGTTTCATCGGCAGCCGGATGCAGTAGCCGCCCTGGCCGCCGCCTTGACGCGCGGCATGCGTGACGGCGGCATGGCTGCTTGCGCCAAGCATTTTCCCGGCCACGGTTATGTTGCCGCGGATTCGCATGTCGATACGCCCGTCGACCCGCGCCCGCTTGCGGAAATCGAGCGCGAAGACATCGTCCCGTTCCGGCGCCTTGCAGCCGCCGGGCTGGAGGCGATCATGCCTGCACATGTCGTCTATCCCGCCGTCGACAGTGCGCCGGCCGGTTTTTCGCGCATCTGGCTGGACTACCTCAGGAAGCGGATCGGCTTTGCGGGACTGATATTCAGCGACGACCTCTCCATGCAGGGCGCAAGGGCTTATGGCGGCGTGATCGAGCGCGGCATGGCCGCCATCGAAGCCGGGTGCGACATGCTGTTGTTGTGCAACGCGCCGGATGACTTGCGCGCCCTCGTCGAGGGGATGGAAAAGGCGCGGTGTACGCCTGTTGATGCAGGCAGGATCAAGGCCCTGAACCGCCCCGCACCCGCCGCCAGCCTTCAGTCGTTGGCCGCGCTGGGTGTCTATCGATCCTTTCTCGACGCGGTCAAGCGCATCGCCTGATGCGCGCTCCGGGGCGGGCGTTCCCCCAGCCTGCCCCAAGTTGAGGGTTAACGATACTGTCGGTATCGACGGTGCAGTCTAGAATCCACTGGGGGGCAGTGTGGAACACCATCGACTTTCGATATACTTTACTTGTAAACAAATTTGGAGAACGCGATGAAGGCTTATCTCAAGTTGGCTGCGGCGACGCTGTTGTGTATGGCTTCGTTTGCGTCTGCCCAAACGCCGATCAAGATCGGTTTCATGGCTGAGTTGTCCGGCCCCCAGGGAGCGCTGGGTCAGGACCAGTACGATGCTTTCATGATGGTGGTTCAGGCCAATGGTGGAAAACTCGGCGGCGTCCCCGTCGAAATCCTCAAGGAAGACAGCCAGCTCAAGCCCGAGGTCGCGGTTCAGATAGTCGACAAGCTCATCGAGCGTGATCGTGTGCCCATCATCACCGGCCTCACGTTCTCGAACGTGCTGATGGCGGTGTTCAAGAAAGTGGTCGACAAGGAAGTGTTCCTGATCGGCTCGAATGCCGGTCCGTCGCCAATCGCCGGGGCGCAATGTTCGCCCTACTTCTTTTCGACCTCCTGGCAGAACGATCAGCAGGCGGAGGTCGTGGGCAAGTACGCGAGCGACAAGGGATACAAGCGGATCGTCGCCATGGCTCCGAACTACCAGGCAGGCAAAGACTTCGTGGCCGGCTTCAAGCGCTACTACAAGCCGGCCCTGGCCAACGAGATCTACACCTCGCTCTCGCAGCAGGATTACTCCGCCGAACTGGCGCAGGTGCAGGCCGCCAACCCGGACGCGGTATTCGTTTTCTATCCTGGCGGCCTCGGGGTGAATTTCGTCAAGCAGTACGCGCAGGCCGGTCTGAAGGGCAAGTATCCGCTCCTGAACATATCAACCACCGACGGGATCAACCTGCCCGCCCAGGGAGACGCCGCACTTGGCGCGGTTCTCGGCACGGCCTGGGGCCCGGATTTCAAGAACCCGCAAAACCAGAAGTTCGTCGCGGAGTTCGAGGCCAAGTTCAAGCGGATTCCTTCCCAGTACGCAGCGCAGGCCTATGATTCTGCGCTGCTTCTTGACTCGGCGATTGCCAAGGTCAAGGGCAACGTCGCCGACAAGAAGGCGTTCATGGCGGCGCTCCGTGCGGCCGACTTCAAATCGATCCGCGGCGACTTCAAGTTCAACGTCAACGGGTATCCGATTCAGGACTTGCATGTGTTTGAGGTTGCCAAGGACGATAAGGGCCGCAACAGCCTCAAGACGATTGCCACGCCCCTCAAAGCAGACAAGGACGGCTACTTCGACAAGTGTCCGCTGAAGTAGACGCGAGTCGAAGCAGGGCGGGGGATGGCCACCATCCCCCGCCTTTTTTTGGCTGTCCAAACCTGATCCTGATCCGGCAACTCTTGTGACCTGGGGACTGTTCCTTACGCAGGTGCTCAACGGCCTGCAACTCGGCGTGTTGCTATTCCTGCTTGCCGCCGGCTTGACGCTGGTTTTCGGCATCATGAACTTCGTCAACCTCGCGCACGGTTCGCTCTACATGATGGGCGCGTACTTCGGCGCCGCGGCTTTCGCAGCGACCGGTTCCTTCATCGCCGCCGGCGCCATCGCGGTCGTCGGCACCCTGGTGCTGGGTTTCGCCATAGAGCGGGTAGCGCTCATGCGGCTGTACTCGCGCGACCATCTCGACCAGGTGCTCGCCACGTTCGGGCTCATCCTCGTCTTCAACGAGGTGGTCCGCTACTTGTGGGGCCCGTCCTCGATCTACATGAACGCGCCCGAAGCCTTGTCGGGCCAGGTCACGCTGTTCGGCCTGAACTATCCCTCCTACCGGTTCGCCATCATCGCGGCGGGGCTCACGGTCGCCGCGGGGTTGTACCTTTTGATCAACAAGACCAGGCTCGGCATGCTTATCCGCGCCGGCGCATCCAACGCAGAGATGGTCTCGGCCCTCGGTGTGGACATCAAGTTCCTCAACACCATGGTGTTCGCCATGGGGGCCGGCCTGGCCGGCCTGGCCGGGCTGATGGCGGGGCCGATCCTGTCGGTGCAGCCAGGCATGGGCGAGCCGGTGCTCATCCTCACCCTGGTGGTGATCGTGACCGGCGGCATCGGGTCGATCCGCGGCGCATTCTACGGAGCACTCATCGTGGGGCTGGTCGATACCGTCGGCCGTGCTTTCCTGCCCATCCTGCTGCAGATGACCATCGAGCGTTCCATCGCGCAGGCCGCCGGCCCGGCGATCGCGTCGATGCTGATCTACCTGCTGATGGCTGTGGTGCTGGCGCTGCGCCCGCAGGGACTTTTCCCGGTACGTCATGGTTGATTTCCGCAGCGCGCGATTTTGGATTCCGCTGGTGGTGCTCGCGGGCTTCGCCTTGTTGCCGGTCTACGCCGGCCTGACGGGGCAGAGCTTCTACGTCACGCTTTTCTCGCGTATCCTGATCTACGCGCTCGCCGCTGTCGCGCTCAATTTCGTGCTCGGGTTTGGCGGCCTGGTGAGTTTCGGCCACGCACTGTACATGGGCCTGGGCGCGTATGCGGTCGGGATCCTTTCGTTTCATGGGGTCACCAATGGCTGGGTGCATCTCGGCGCCGCATTGCTCATTGGCGGACTGTTCGCGACCGTGATCGGCGCGGTCGTCGTGCGTACCGGCGGCATGACCTTCATCATGATCACCCTGGCGTTCGCGCAGATGGGATACTTCCTGGCGGTCAGCCTCAAGCAGTACGGCGGCGACGATGGCCTCACCATCGACGCGCGCAGCTTGATGGGGGTAGTCGATTTCGGCAACAACACGGTTCTCTATTACGCCATCCTGGCCACACTGATCGCGGCCCTCTGGCTGTTCAACCGCATCCTCGGCGCCCGGTTCGGATTCGTGCTCAAGGGGACTAAGTCGAATGAGCGGCGTATGCTCGCGCTGGGATTCCCGACGCTTCGCTACAAACTTTCGGCCTATGTGATTTCGGCTATGGTGTGCACCCTGGCGGGATTCTTCCTGGCCAACTTCACTAAGTTCGCCTCGCCTTCCTATATGCAGTGGAGCGTGTCGGGTGAACTGATCGTCATCATCGTGCTGGGCGGCATGGGTACTCTTTTCGGCCCCGTGGTCGGTGCGATCGTGCTGCTCCTGCTCGAAGAAATTCTGCAGGGGTGGAAGCCCGGCATCTATCCACCCTTCGAAGAAATCGTCAACAAGCACTGGCAATTGTTCATCGGGCTGTTCGTGATCCTGGTGGTTCTCTATGCGAAGCGCGGCGTCTACGGCTATTTCGCCGAAGCGAGGAGGGAATGAACGCCATCCTTGAAGTCAAGGGCATGCTCAAGCGCTTCGGCGGCCTGACGGCCACCGATCACGTGAGCTTCGATGTCAAGCACGGAGAAGTGCATGCCATCATCGGTCCGAATGGCGCAGGCAAGACGACCCTGATCTCGCAACTGGCCGGGGAATTGCGCCCGGATGAAGGGGACATCAGCTTTGAGGGACGAAACATTTCGGCCGCCACCGTGCCGCAACGCGCGCTGGGCGGGCTGGGACGCTCGTATCAGATCAGCCAGGTATTTCGCGAGTTCACCGCGCTCGAGAACGTGATGCTCGCCGTCCAGGCGCATGCCGGGCACAGCTTCTCTTTCATCAAGCAGGTGGCGCAGGATGCGGCCCTGCTCGCGCCGGCCATGGAAGCCCTGCGGCAGACCGGGCTTGAACCGCGCGCGCATGCCGTCGTGTCCTCGATGGCGCACGGCGAGCATCGACAGCTCGAGCTTGCCATGACGCTCGCCTGCAAGCCTCGCCTGCTGCTGCTCGACGAGCCGATGGCCGGCATGAGCCAGAAGGAGTCGGAGGAGATGATCGGACTGATCCGCTCCCTCAAGGGACGTTACGGCATCATTCTCGTCGAGCATGACATGGATGCGGTATTCGCGCTGGCCGACCGCATTTCAGTGCTGGTCTATGGCCGCATCATCGTCACCGGGACGCCCGAGGAGATCCGCACCAATCAGGCGGTCAGGGACGCCTATCTGGGTGAAGAGGGGCCGGCATGAGCGACGTGCTCCTCGAGATACGGGACGTCGAAACGTTCTACGGTTCCAGTCAGGCACTGTTCGGTATGTCCTTCGCGGTGCGGCAAGGGGAGTTCGCGACGCTTATCGGTCGCAACGGCATGGGCAAGACCACCACGGTCAAAAGCATCATGGGACTCCTCAGGCCGCGCGCCGGCCGGCTGACCTTCGGTGGACGCGAGTTGCGCGCCATGCCGGCGTACCGCGTGGCGCAACTCGGCTTCGGACTTGTGCCTGAAGGCAGGCAGGTTTTCCCAAACCTGTCGGTGCGGGAGAACCTGATCGCGACCGCCAACAATCGCGCCCGCACTCCTGATCCGTGGACGCTGGAACGCGTGTACGCCCTTTTCCCGCGACTGCGCGAGCGCGAGCGCAACCTTGGCGCGAATCTGTCGGGCGGCGAGCAGCAGATGCTTGCCATCGGCCGGGCGCTCATGACCAACCCGCGCCTGCTTATCCTAGACGAGGCGACCGAGGGTCTGGCCCCGCTGATTCGCCAGGAAATCTGGGACTGCCTTTCGCGGCTAAAGGCGGCAGGGCAGACCATCATCGTCATCGACAAGAACATCGCGTCCCTGCTTAAACTTGCCGACAATCATCACATTGTCGAAAAAGGAAGGGTGGTCTGGAGCGGTTCATCCGCAAGCCTGCGAGCGCAGCCGGACCTTTTGCACAAGTACGTCGGCGTTTGACGGCGAACGCCGGTCGATTATTCGAAAGACAGCCAAGGGAACAAACAACATGAAACGCAGAAATTTCCTGCAACAAGGCGGCCTGGGCGCCGTGCTCGCGGCCGCTGCCGCCCCTGCGGTTGCGCAGGCCTTGCCGGAGGTACGCTGGCGTCTCGCGTCGAGCTATCCGAAAAACCTCGACACGCTCATCGGAGCGGTCGAACTGGTCTCGCGCCGGGTCGCAGAACTGACCGCCAACAAGTTTCAGATCAAGGTGTTCGGGCCCGGCGAAATCGTACCGGCCCTGCAGGTGCTCGACGCGGTACAGAACGCAACCGTGGAATGCGGCCAGTCGGCAAGCTACTTCTATATCGGCAAGAATCCCGCGTTCGGCTTCGGCACTGCGCTTCCTTTTGGGCTCAACACCCGCCAGCAAAACGCCTGGCTCACGCTGGGCGGTGGCACGGAGGTCATGAACGAGTTCTACCGGGCCTACAACGTCATGGGGATTCCGGTCGGCAATACCGGTGCGCAGATGGGCGGCTGGTATCGCAAGGAGATCAAGTCCCTTGCCGACCTCAAGGGCTTGAAGATGCGCATTGGCGGTCTGGGCGGCATGGTGCTTGCCAAACTCGGCCTGGTACCCCAGCAGATCGCCGGCGGCGACCTCTTTCCCGCGCTGGAAAAGGGCGTGATCGATGCTGCGGAATGGGTGGCGCCGTACGATGACGAGCGTCTTGGCCTCCACAAGGTTGCAAAGTATTACTACTATCCGGGTTGGTGGGAAGGCTCGGCGACGCTGACGCTTTTCGTTGGTTTGAAGGCCTATGATGCCTTGCCCAAGGAGTACCAGGCGGCGTTGCAGGCGGCCTGCGCCGAGGCGAACCAGTGGATGACGGCGAAGTATGACGTCGGGAATCCGCCGGCGCTCAAGCGTCTCGTGTCAGGGGGTGCGCAGTTGCGACAGTTTCCCAAATCCGTCATGGACGCCTCGTACAAGGCGGCCAACGAGGTGTACGAGGAATTGTCTGCCAAGAGCCCGGAATTCAAGAAAATCTACGACTCGTGGGTGAAGTTCCGCGATGAACAGATCCTCTGGTTCAGGGTTTGTGAAAACGGCTTCGACAACTTCATGGCATCCAACAGCCTGCGCAAGTAGCCGGCTCTCGAACCCAGGCGCTCGGCGGCGCGCCATGAAACTACTGGTTGAAGCTCGTCAAGTCAGGCTTTCCGCCCCACATGCAGAACGACCGCGGCGCATTCGGGAAGTGGCGGGGGTGCGGGTTGGCCCCCTGCGGTATGGTCTTGGCGCCTGCGCTGTACTCGAAGAGGAGGCCATCTGGCCCCTCGAAGTACACGAACACCGCGCTGGACGTGGGCTCACGCCCCGGCCCAAAGACCACCCGCACCGCGCTGTCCTTGAGGAAGTACCAATTGCGCATCACATCGTCGAATGTGCCGACCTGGAAGGCGACATGGTGTATGCCCGCCCTGGTTGACTGCATCAGCGCGACCCGGTGATGCGCCGCGTCAAACCTCAGCATTGGGGCGGGACCGACGCGATCCGATACCCGCGCCCCCAGTATGCCGGTCCAGAACGCTTCATCGCGCGCCGGGTCGGTGCTGCGTAGTCCCACATGGGCAAGACCGTCGATCCCGGCTGGCCGCGACGGCACGAACGGGGCATCCGTGTCGCGTTGCGGCACGACGATTTCTATACGGTTGCCGCTGGGATCGTCGAGCTTGAGCATGGCCGACACATTGCGCAACGCGCACTCGTCCCGCGTACCGATTCGCGGCTCCAGGCCGAGCGCGCTGAGTCTTCGCGCCTCCACTTTCAGGGATGCTGCATCGGCGGTTTCAAAGCCGACCGCCTGCGGTGAATCCCGGTCCTCGCTCAACACGAGTGAATGGTGTTGCGAGTCGCAGCGGAAATAAGCCGCGCGGCTTCCGGGCCTGCTGCCCAAACGCCCGACCTCCTGAAGTCCGGCGATACGCGTCGCGAACCCGCATGCAGCGTCGAGGTCGGTGACACCCAGACGCACATAGCGGATGTTGAGGACCGCTAGCATTCAGGCACTGACCGCCACCATGGTGAACACGGCAGCATTTTCGCGCGCCGCGCGGGCCGCCCTGTACTCGGGAGAGTCGTAGAAGCGTCTGGCGGTGTCGAGGTCGGCATATTCGACGATCACGACCCGATTGGCGTCCAGCGTTCCCTCGAGCAGTGCGGTTTCGCCGCCACGCGCAAGGAATTTGCCGCCGTACTTTGCGGTTGCGATCCCCGCTAGCCGGCGGTATTCCTCGTACTGCTGTGGATCGGTGACGTTGATGGTTGCGATAACATATGCGGGCAAGCGGAATTCCTCGTCGCGATCAGACAAAAAGTGGTCGGATCGGACCATACGGTCGCAACTCCAACCCGGTTGTTGCGTCTTCCCTTTGAAGTTTAACGTCTACGGAGCACATCATGGGACAAATAATCGAACTGACGGCCGCGGACGGCCACCGCCTGAGCGCCTATCGAGCCGAACCGGCCGGCAAGCCACGCGGTGCTATCGTGGTCATCCAGGAAATCTTCGGTGTCAACGATCATATCCGCAAGGTCGCGGATGGCTACGCGGCGGAAGGCTACGTGGCGATCGCGCCAGCCCTGTTCGATCGCATCCGCCCCGGCATCGAGATCGGCTACTCGATGGCGGAAATCCAGGAAGGATTCGGGTACAAGACCGGGAGTTCGACCGAAAACGCGCTCAAGGACATCGAGGCCGCGGTCAAGGCGGCAGCGCCCGCCGGCAAGGTCGGAATCGTCGGCTACTGCTGGGGCGGGTTTCTTTCCTGGATGAGTGCGGCGCGCGTCCCCGGCCTGGCTGCGTCGGCCCCCTACTACGGCGGTGGCGTACCTGACGCGGCCGACGAGCAGCCCAAGTGCCCGGTGATGCTTCATTTCGGCGAGAAGGACAGCTACATACCGATGGACGGCGTGGCCAAGCTCAAGGCGGCTCATCCGTCGCAGACGGTGCATGTTTATGATGCAGACCATGGTTTCAATTGTGACCAGCGCGGCTCCTGGCACGAACCGTCGGCGACTCTTGCACGTCAGCGCACCCTGGAATTTTTCCGCAAGTACGTCGGCTGAGGGCTTGCGCCGCGGGTGCGCCGCCAAGACCAAGCGGTTGCCGACTGACCCTTGGGTAGGCAGGGCGGCGGCGCGCAGTCTGGCCCCATCGCTGCGCTGGATGGGGCCAAGTGCTTCACGCCGGATCGCGGACCCGCCGGGCATATTGCGGATTCGCGAGTGCGTGCCTTCGAGCGTACCCTACGATCGCAGGCGGCTTGGCCAGATTCGACGGCCGTTCACGGAACCCACGTTATGCCCGATTTCTGGCGGCATTCCGGCTACCACCTGGCCGAACGGAATATCGATGGCAGGCTCCTGCCCACCGATGATCTCTTGCGGGCCTATTTTGCGCGGCCGGAAGTCGCGCCAGTAGCTGAGTCGTGCGCCGACGAGCGCGCCCTGTTCGCGCGTCTGATCGCCGAGCCGCGACTCGATATCGGCGCTGATGTCCTGGGGCGCTTGGCCGATCCCGACGCGCGCGAGAACTATGCGGTTGTGCTGCGCTTTCGCGATCACCTGCTCGAGGCCGGTACGTTGGAAACCGCCTATCGCAGACTGTTCGTCGGTGCTGATGGAAAGACGCTCGACTTTGCCGCCCACCGTGTTCCGCCGCTGTTCGCCGACCAGCTAGCGCAGATGATTTTGCGCAACGCGCTCGGCGATGATTGCCCGGCCATCCAGGCGCGCGCGGCAGAGCTTTTCTTTCGCGATCAGCGTGCCCATGTTGAGGACGGGCAGGTCTTGCTGGCCGACGCCGAGACCGTCGCAGCCAGCGCGGAAGCTGTCGTCGACGCGTCCGGATTCGGCAACATCGGAAAATTATTGGCCCAGGCGCAGACCCCGTTGCGCAAGGTGGACATCGAGGTGCTTGACGACGCCAATGCTGCCGACTACTGGGAACGCGACGAACGCCACGACACTGCACTGCAGATCAATTTCGGCCGCGCCGGAATGGCGGGCCTGTGCCGGGTGATCGAGCGATGGGTTGGCCATTTCTTCGCAGTGCAAGTGCGCGTGGATCCGTTGCGCAGCCTCGACAGCGCGCGCATGCGCTGGTACAGCGGACTTGACGCGGCATCGACTGCCCTGATGAACGCGATCTATAATGGAAAAGCGCCTGCAGATGAAGAGCGCCGGCGCATTCTCTGCATGATGAAGCTCGAGGCAGTCGAGAACAAGGGCGTGGCTGCCGCACCGAATGGCCGTGCGGTCTATCTTGCGCTTGCCATGGATGAAGAAGGCAACGTCCGCATGAAGCCGCAAAACCTCCTCACCAATCTTCCGTTCGACCTGCGCGCGTGATCAAGACCGTCCGCAACAGTACCGCGCCCGACTACTGGGATGAAGCAAAGCGGGAACTCATGCGTTGCGACCGCGTCATGCGTCGCATCATTCCCAAGCATACAGAAAGCTGTCTGACGACCCGCGGCGATCCTTTCGTCACGCTCGCGCGGTCGATCGTCGGTCAGCAGATCTCGGTAGCCGCGGCGCAGTCGGTGTGGACCAGGCTCATCGGCGCAATCCCGGATTTTTCGCCCGAACGCGTGGCGCGCGCCAGGCTCGAACGCCTGCGCAGTTGCGGGCTGTCGCAGCGCAAGGCCGAATACATTCTGGATCTGGCCGCCCACTTCAAGCAAGGGGGCATGCGCAACGAGGACTGGCGCGGCCTCGACGACGACACCGTGATCAGCGCGCTCACGGAGATTCGCGGTGTCGGTCGCTGGACGGCGGAAATGTTCCTGATCTTCAACCTTATGCGGCCGGACGTGCTGCCGGTCGACGATCTCGGTCTGCAAAAAGCGGTGAGCCTGCATTACTTTTCGGGCGACACGGTCACCCGCAGCGAACTGCGGGAAGTCGGCGAGAACTGGGCGCCGTGGCGCTCGGTCGGTACCTGGTTCATGTGGCGCAGCCTCGATCCAATCCCGGTGGAGTACTGAATTGAGCAAGACAACCTTTCTGGACTTTGAACAGCCGATCGCGGAGCTCGAGGACAAGATCGAGGAACTTCGTTTCGTGCAGGACGACTCGGCCGTCGACATTTCCGAGGAAATAGAGCGCCTCAAGAAAAAAAGCCAGGCACTGGTCAAGGAAATCTATTCCAAGCTCACCCCTTGGCAGGTATCCCAGGTGGCGCGCCATCCGCGGCGTCCGTACACGCTCGATTACATCGAGGCCATGTTCACCGACTTTCACGAACTTCACGGAGATCGCGCCTATGCCGATGATGCCGCGATCGTCGGAGGCCCGGCGCGCTTCAACGGCAAACCCTGCATGATCATCGGCCACCAGAAAGGGCGCGATGTGAAGGAACGCTCCCGGCGCAACTTCGGGATGCCGCGCCCGGAGGGGTACCGAAAGGCGCTGCGCCTGATGGAGACGGCGGAAAAATTCGGGCTGCCGCTGTTCACGTTCGTGGACACGCCCGGCGCCTATCCCGGCGTCGGTGCGGAGGAGCGCGGACAGTCCGAGGCTATCGGTCGCAATCTCTATGTGATGTCCAAGCTCGCCGTCCCGATCATCACGACGGTGATCGGCGAGGGTGGCTCCGGCGGCGCGCTTGCCATCGCAGTGGGCGATCAGGTTCTCATGCTCCAGTACGCTACCTATTCCGTAATATCGCCGGAAGGGTGCGCCTCGATCCTCTGGAAAAGCGCGGAGCGCGCGCCAGACGCCGCCGAAACTCTGGGTATCACCGCAGTCAGGCTCAAGGCTCTGGGGCTGGTCGACCGCATTGTCAACGAACCCCCGGGCGGCGCGCATCGGGATCCCGGCGCGGCCGCGGGCGGGCTCAAGAAAGCCTTGGCTGATGCGTTGCGCCAGGTCTCCGATGTGCCGATCGAGAACCTTTTGAAGCTGCGCTACGAGCGCCTGATGCAATACGGCCGCTTTGAGGAAGCCGTCGACTGACCGCGGCGGGCCACTGGACACCCGCCTGCGGGGGAAAGTCCGCTGCCTCGCCCTGCGTACCGGCGCCCCCCTGCCGCGGGTCTGCGTGGGCTACTCGGGCGGGCTGGATTCATCCGTACTGCTTGACCTACTGGCGCGCCAGATGCGTGCGCGGACGATCTCGCTGTCGGCCCTGCACGTCAACCACGGATTATCAGCCAATGCCGATGCATGGGAGGCGCATTGTCGCGCCGCATGCGCCACGCTCGCCGTCGCGTTCACCGCCGTTCGTATCCGGGTCAGGCGTGCCCCGGGCGAGAGCCTCGAGGAGCAGGCGCGCAAGGGGCGCTATGCCGCTTTCGCGGGCGTCGATGCCGACGTGATCGCCCTGGCGCACCATGCGGAGGACCAGTCCGAGACGCTGCTGCTGCAGATGCTGCGTGGCGCCGGGCCGGATGGACTGGCGGCCATGGCGGAATATGCGCCGATGGCTGCCGGCCCCGCCATTTGGCGCCCGATGCTCGACGTACCGCGCGCGGCGATCCTACGCCACGGGCGCGACCAAGGCATTGCATGGATCGAGGATGAAAGCAATCTCGATCCGGGCTACAGGCGCAATTTCGTGAGGCATCGGATCTGGCCCGCCTTGGTGGAGGGTTTCGCCGCGCCGGCGGTGACACTGCCCCGTGTCGCGCGCTTGCAAGCCGATGCTGCCAGGCTGCTCGGAGAATTGGCGGACATCGACCTGGCCACGATCGCCTCGGACGACGGGCTGGACTGTACGGGACTGAAGTCCCTGTCTGCGAGCCGCCAGGCCAACCTTCTGCGGCGCTGGATTTCCCGAAGCGGTGCGCGCGCTCCCTCGGAAGCCCGGCTCCTTGCACTGCAAAAGGCCATCGCAGACAGCACCAACGATACCCGCCTGAGGTGGGTACATGAGGATCTACAGGTGATCCGGCAGCGGAACCATCTGATCATCCGGGCGGTCTGATTTTTCGTCCGGCGGGTCAACGCCTTGCGACTCAGCAAGGCCAGATCGGTCGGCCGCTTTGGTATAATCGAAGATTAACTTGTATCACCCAAAACCTTAATTTATTTGGAGTTTTTGATATGGCTGTCGAACGAACCTTGTCGATCATCAAACCTGACGCTGTCGCCAAGAACGTGATTGGCAAGATTTACCAGCGCTTCGAGGATGCGGGTCTGAAGATCGTCGCCTCGCGCATGACCCATCTGTCGCGCGTCGAAGCAGAAGGTTTCTATGCGGTTCATCGCGAGCGGCCTTTTTTCAAGGACCTGGTCGACTTCATGATTTCGGGACCGGTCATGGTGCAGGTGCTCGAGGGCGAGAACGCGATCCTCAAGAACCGTGACCTGATGGGCGCCACCGATCCTAAGAAAGCGGCCGCCGGCACGATCCGCGCCGACTTCGCCGACTCGATCGACGCCAACGCGGTGCACGGTTCCGACGCGGCGGAGACCGCGCGCAACGAGATCGCCTACTTCTTTCCCGCACTGAACGTTTACTCGCGCTGATCGGAACGCCGGTGCGCACTAATCTTCTCGACCTGGATGCGGACCGGCTTGCCGGGTGGTTCGCCGCGCGGGGCGAGAAGGCGTTCCGTGCCCGGCAGGTGATGAAATGGCTGCATCAGGCCTGTGTCGATGATTTCGATGCCATGACCGATCTGGCCAGGACGCTGCGCGAAGACCTGCGCGAGCACGCAACCATCGCATCCCCCCCTGTGGTGAGCGACAGGATCGCCGGTGACGGCACCCGCAAATGGCTCTATGACGTCGGTAACGGCAACGCGGTGGAGGCGGTATTCATTCCGGAGGTCGATCGCGGCACGTTGTGCGTGTCCACCCAGGCAGGCTGTGCGGTCGATTGCGCTTTCTGCTCGACCGGCAAGCAGGGCTTCTCGCGCAACCTGACCGCGGGCGAGATCGTCGCCCAACTCTGGAGCGCAAACCGGCTGCTGCGCTCGGCAACGGCGCTGCGGCCGATCACCAACGTGGTGTTCATGGGCATGGGCGAGCCGCTGCTCAATTTCGACAATACCGTGACGGCGCTGCGCATCATGCTCGACGACAATGCGTACGGACTGTCGCGCCGGCGGGTCACGGTTTCGACATCCGGTGTCGTCCCGATGATAGACCGACTGGCCGATGAGTGCCCCGTGGCGCTGGCGGTGTCGCTGCATGCCCCCACCGATTCCCTGCGCGACATGCTGGTGCCGATCAATCGCAAGTATCCCCTTGCCGATCTGATGGCGGCATGCCGCCGGTATGTCGCAAAGGCGCCGCGCGATTTCGTGACCTTCGAGTACATCATGCTCGACGGGGTCAACGACACGCCCGAACACGCGCGGGCCTTGGTCGACTTGGTGGCCGATGTGCCCTGCAAGTTCAATCTGATCCCGTTCAATCCTTTTTCGGTAGCGGGCACGCAGATCGCTTTCAGGCGCTCCGACATGGGCCGTGTCAGGCGTTTCGCGGAATTGCTCGCCGAAGGCGGGCTGGTGGCTACCACCCGGAAGACGCGCGGAGACGATATTGCGGCCGCCTGCGGCCAGCTCGCAGGCGAAGTGCGCGACCGAACCCAACGGGAGGTGCGCATCATACGCAAAAGCATGTCTGCCGACGCCGGTGGCATATTCTCGACATGAATCGGGGAGGGTCCTCGTGAAGCAAAGGTTCGCTTACGTTACTGCTCTCTTCATCGCGGCAGGGTCCGCATCGACGATGATGAGTGGTTGCGCCTCAGGCGGCGCGCCCGGCCAGGGCATGATTCCGGGCGGGCAGGCGCTCAACATCCAGCGCGCCGCGGGCGAGGCCGGGCAGTCCCAGATGCCAGCGGGCGACAGGCAGGAAACCGCCCGGCTGCGCACCGAATTGGCATTCAATTATTTCCAGCGCGGCCAACTCAGCATCGCGCTTGAAGAGATCAGCAGCGCCCTCCGGGCCGACCCCAACTACGCCACCGCCTACAACGTGCTGGGCCTGGTCAACATGGATCTGGGCGAGAATGTCAAAGCCGAGGAGGCCTTCCGGCGGGCGCTGGCGATCGCGCCCCAGGACTCCGATGCGCTCAACAATTTCGGTTGGTTCCTGTGCCAGACAAAACGCGAGCGGGAGGGCATCGATCGGTTCTTGCTGGCACTCAAGAATCCGCTGTATCCCACCCCGGAAAAGCCCTATCTCAACGCTGGCATCTGCTCCCAGCGCATCGGCAACGAAGCCGCGGCCGAGGAGTATTACCGGAAGGCTTTCGCTCTTGACCCCATGAACGCCGGCGCCATGATGCGACTCGGCGATATGTATTTCAGGCGCAACGACTTTGAAAAGGCGCGTTTCTATATCGATCGCGTCAACAAGAATTACGAGCCTTCCGCCGAATCCCTCTGGCTGGCCCTGCGTATCGAGCGAAAGGCCGGGGACCGCCTGGCCGAGGCGAGTTTCGCCGCACAGCTTAGGCGCCGCTATCCCAATTCACCCGAATTGCAGTTGCTTCAGCAAGGCAGATTTGAATGATGGCCGAGGCTCCAGTTGAAGCCGCAGCAGGCGAGGCGCCGTCGCTGGAGGCCGCGCCGCCGGTGCCGACCGTCGGCGAGCGTTTGCGCGCGGAGCGCGAGCGCCAGGGATTGTCCGTTCATGATGTGGCGCAGCGGTTGAAGTACGCACCGCGCCAGATAGAGGCGATTGAGGCGGACGATTTCAAGGCGCTTCCCGGCCTGACCTTTGTGCGCGGTTTTGTGCGCGGTTATGCGCGCGTCCTGGGCATCGAAGGAGACGGCCTGGTGCGGCTGCTTGAGACGTCGGCGGAACACGCGAGCGCCCTGACTATGGTGCAGTTCCAGGAGGTCAGCGGAAAGCGCGAGCAGTTCCCCACCGATGGAGGTTCGCACAAGTCGGCGTTGCCATGGTTGCTGGCTATCCTTCTGGTCGTAGGCGCATTTGGCGGCTATTCCGTCTACAACTGGCAGGCACCCGAGGAATTCCTGCAACCGGCGCCCGTCAGGGCCCCGACGGCGCCGGACACCACTGCCACGGCATCCTTGCCCGTCATGCCAGCCAGCCAGGACGCTGGTTCTCCTCAGCCTGCCAGCCCGCAGGCGGATGCGTCGGCGAGCGGCCAGGTGCCGGCCGAGGTTGGCCTGCCCGCGCAGGCCAACAGCCCGCAGGGAGCGGCGGCGCAGGCCCGGATACGCCTGGTCTTCGCCGGCGAGTCCTGGACCGAACTGCGGGACGGCGAGGGCAAGGTTCTCCTTTCGCGCAGGAACACGCCCGGCAGCGAGCAGACGACCGAAGGCACGCCCCCGTTCGAGGTGGTAGTCGGCAACGCGCGCGAGGTCAAGCTGTTCTACAACGGGGCCGAATTCGACATGTCGCCCTACATCAAGGTGTCCGTCGCAAGATTTCAGCTGAAGTGAAACGATGACCGATTCGACTTCCGCCGCCCCGGCGCGGCGCACTACCCGGCGCGTTGCCGTCCGCTACGGTTCCAGCGAGGTGTTCGTCGGAGGCGGCGCGCCTGTCTTGGTTCAGTCGATGACCAACACGGATACTGCCGATGCGATCGCGACCGCGATCCAAGTCAAGGAACTGGCGCGCGCGGGCTCCGAAGTGGTCCGCATCACCGTCAACTCGCCGGAGGCCGCCGCGGCCGTCCCCGCCATACGGGAACAGCTCGACCGCATGGGCATCGATGTCCCGCTGGTTGGCGATTTCCATTTCAACGGCCACAAGCTGTTGGCTCAGTATCCGGGATGCGCCGAGGCGCTGTCGAAGTACCGGATCAATCCCGGCAATGTCGGCAAGGGGGCGCGGCGCGACGACAATTTCGCCAGCATGATCGAAACCGCCTGCCGTCATGGCAAGCCGGTGCGCATCGGCGTCAACTGGGGCAGCCTGGACCAGGAATTGTCGGCCCGGCTGATGGACGAGAACGCCCGCCTCGCCGCTCCGCTGCCCGCCGACGCAGTGTTGCGCGAGGCGCTGATTCGATCCGCCTTGGACAGCGCGGCGCGCGCAGAGGAACTTGGTCTGCCCGGCGACCGCATCGTCCTTTCGTGCAAGGTGAGCGGCGTCCAGGACTTGATCCAGGTGTACCGGCTCCTGGCCGCGCGCTGCACGTACCCGCTGCACCTCGGCCTGACGGAGGCCGGCATGGGCACCAAGGGCATCGTAGCCTCGACGGCGGCGCTCGCCGTCCTGCTGCAGGAGGGCATCGGCGACACGATTCGCGTTTCGCTGACGCCCGAGCCCGGTGGAGACCGCACGCGCGAGGTGGTGGTGGCCCAGGAAATCCTGCAGACCATGGGCATACGCTCCTTCGCGCCGATGGTGATCGCATGCCCCGGCTGCGGTCGGACCACCAGCACGGTGTTCCAGTCGCTCGCGGCGGATATCCAGAGTTATCTGCGCGAACAGATGCCGCGCTGGAAGGCCGTGTATCCGGGGGTTGAAGACATGCGCGTCGCGGTGATGGGATGCGTAGTCAACGGCCCCGGCGAATCCAAGCATGCCGACATCGGCATCAGCCTGCCCGGCACCGGGGAATCGCCGGTGGCGCCAGTGTATGTCGATGGCGAGCGGACCGTCACGCTCAAGGGCGATGGCATCGCCCGGGAATTCCAGGCCATCGTCGACGATTACGTAAACAAGAGGTACGGCACGCCTGCGCGTGCGACCTGAAAGACCCGTAATGAAGGAAGAACGGCAGCCCGCGGCCATGAAGATTGCCGGCGTGAAGGGCATGAACGATATTTTGCCCGCGGACGGGGCCTTGTGGCAGGCGCTCGAGCGCCACCTGTTCGGCTGGCTGGACGCCTACGGCTACCGCAACATGCGCATGCCTGTCCTGGAACTGACCTCACTGTTCAAGCGCGGCATCGGCGAGGTGACCGACATCGTCGAGAAGGAAATGTTCAGCTTCACCGATCGCCTCAACGGCGATGAACTGACAATGCGCCCGGAATTCACTGCAGGCATCGTGCGCGCCACCGTCGAACACAATCTGCTCTACAACGGGCCGCAGCGGGTTTTTTCCATCGGCCCGGTGTTCCGCCATGAACGGCCGCAGCGGGGCCGCTACCGGCAGTTCCACCAGATCGATGTGGAGGCGCTGGGCTTCCCCGGCCCGGATGTCGATGCCGAACTCATCATCATGGCCAAGCGGCTGTGGAGCGACCTCGGGCTTACCGGCGTGCGGCTCGAGATCAACACCCTCGGCGCCAGCGCCGAGAGGCAGGCCCACCGCGCCGCGCTGATCGAGTACTTCGAGAAGCATCACGACCTACTCGATGAAGATGCGCGCAGGCGCCTGTATGCCAATCCGCTGCGCATCCTCGACACCAAGAACCCGCGCATGCAGGAGATGGTCGACGGCGCGCCGCGCCTCGATGCGTATCTGGGCGCGGATTCGCGCGCCCATTTCGAACGGCTGCAGCAGTTCCTTGTCGATGCCGGCGTCGCCTACACCATCAATCCGCGCATGGTGCGCGGCCTCGACTACTACAACCTGACGGTCTTCGAATGGATCACGTCCGAACTCGGCAGCCAGGGCACGATATGCGGCGGCGGACGTTATGACGGCCTGATCGAACTTTTCGGCGGCAAGCCGGCGCCGGCGATCGGCTTTGCCATCGGCGTCGAGCGGCTACTCGAACTGGTGCGCCTGGCCGGACGTCTCGACGGGACGGCGGCCTGCGACGTCTACATCGTGCACCAGGCGAACGAGCCGGACAGCGCGGCGCGCCTGGCGTTCCGGGCCGCAGAGGCGCTGCGCGATTGCGGTGTGGATGTCATTACGCACTGCGGCGGCGGCTCCTTCAAGTCGCAGATGAAAAAGGCCGATGCGAGCGGAGCCGAACTCGCCATCATCATCGGCGATGACGAAGTCACGGCCGGCGAGGTATCGGTCAAGGCCCTGCGGCACGAAGCGCCGCAGGAACGCGTCTTGTTGCAGAACATCGCGGCGCGAATCATCGCGCTGCTCCCCGAATCAGGCACGAACAGCGAAACGGAAGATTGACATGGCGGCACTGGATCTCGAAGAACAGGAACAACTTGCCCAGATCAAGGCATGGTGGCAACGCTACGGCAACCTCGTCCTCACGGCGCTGACGCTCGTTTTCCTGGCGATCGCCGGATACAACGGCTGGAATTACTACCAGCAGAGCCAGGCGCGGGCTGCGACGCAGGTGTTCGAGGGCGTACAGAAACTGGCCGCCGGCGGCGATGCGAAAAAAGTCGCCGAGGCAAGCAAAGCTCTGGCGGAGCAGTATCCCCGCTCCACGCTGGCCGCAATGGGCAACCTGATGGCTGCCCGGATTTCCTTCGACGCCAACGACCTCGACGGCGCGCGCACTCAACTGCAATGGGTGGTCGACAACGCGCGCGATGATGAGTTGAAGCACATCGCACGCATCCGCCTGGCCGGCATCCTGCTCGACCAGAAAAAGTTCGACGACGCGCTTAAGCTTCTGGACACCTCCCATCCGGCCGACTTCGATGCACAGTACGGCGATCGTCGCGGAGATGTGCTTTACGCTATGGGAAAGCAGGCGGAAGCGCGCGATGCCTGGCAAAAGGCACTTGCCGCCGCAGGCTCCGCCGCGACCCTGAAGGCGGCGCTCGAGTTCAAGCTCGAGATGGTGGGCGCCGCACCGGCGGTCACGAAGTCGTGAGGCAGCCACATTACTTGTCGCTACGCCGCCGGGTCTTCCTGGCAATGACCGTGGCGCTCCTCGCCGGTTGCTCGGGCGCGACCAAGCTCAATCCGCTCAACTGGTGGGGGCAGGATCGTGCGGGGCCGCAACCGACGCCATTGGCTGAGATCAAGGCAACCTTCGCGTTTGTCCCGGCATGGCGGGCGACGGTGGGCCCTGCCGGTAACTTCCTTTTTGTGCCCGCCAGCGACGACGGTCTGGTCTACGCGGCCAGCGCCGAGGGCACGCTGGCCGCTTTCGGCGCAGATGACGGCGTGCAGAAATGGCGCGTCCAGGCCAATCGCGCGGGCCTGTCGGCGGGCGTCGGTGCCGGGGAGCGCACCGCGGTCGTGGCGACCGCCAAGGGAGAGATCCTGGCGTTCGATTCCCGGGGTCAGGAAAAATGGAAGACAACGGTGTCGAGCGAAGTCCTGGCCCCGCCGCTTGTCGTCGACGGGACGGTGTTGATTCGCAGCAGCGACAATCGCATCCATGCCTTCGCCGCGGCCGACGGCAAGCGCCGCTGGACCTATCAGCGAACCGCCCCCGCTCTGGTGCTGCGTAACTTCGGCGGACTGGTGGCGTCCAACGGAATTCTCTTCGCCGGCTTCCCCGGCGGGAAGCTGGTAGCCGTAGCGCTGTCAAACGGCTCGGTCCGTTGGGAGGCTACCGTGGCCTCGCCGCGCGGCGCCACCGAACTCGAGCGGATTGCGGACGTGACGGGCAACCCGGTCCTCAGGGACAGGTCGGTATGCGCGGTAGCCTTTCAGGGACGTGCGGCATGCTTCGATACGCTCAACGGTCAGGCGCTATGGACGCGCGACGTATCCAGCCAGGCGGGCATGACCGTCGACGGACGTTATGCTTTCGTATCCGATGAACGTTCGTCCATCGTCGGCCTGGCGGCGGAAACCGGCAGCAGCCTGTGGAAGCAGGACCGGCTGCAGTGGCGCGGTGTATCGGCGCCGCTGTCGATCGGCCGGGCCGTCGTGGTGGGGGACTATCAGGGCGTCTTGCATGCGCTTGCCCGGGAAGACGGCAGCTTCATCGGCCGTGCCGTTACCGATGGCGGGTGGATCGCGGCTGCGCCGCAGCCGCTCAGGATGGCGCGCGGCGAGGGATTGCTCGTTCAGACCCGTTCCGGCGGGCTGTTCGCGTTCGCGTTCTAGCTGGGCGCTGCCGCGCGGCTGGCAGCCCTTGCTGCCGCGACCCCGCTGCGCACCGCCCCCTCCAGGGTGGCCGGATAGCCGGGCGTCAGATGATCGCCAGCCAGGAATAGGCCCGGCATCGGTGTTCTGGGCACAGGGCGTTCCAGGCCGGGCGAGCAGCGGAACGTCGCGCGCTTTTCGGTGATGACACGATGTGACTGCGCAGCCGGCAGGTCAGGCATCAGCTGCCGTAACTCCGTATCGATGGTTGTCGCCATTTCGGGCGCAGGCAGTCCGCGCAGCTGTCCTGCAGCACTGACAACGACCGCGACCAGTCCCGCTTCGCCGCCCAGCGCGCCGCGGTCGAACGCCCACTGGCCGACCGGGCCCTGCAGCCCGATCATCGGCCGGGCAAGACGCACACTCGCCGGGTAGCGCAGATAGCAGGTGACGATGGGCTCGTAATCGAAGGCATCAAGCTGGCGCTTGACCGACCCTGCGTCGCGCCCGCCCCAGTCGATGATGGCGCTCGCCCGCGCCGGCGGAACCGCGCAGATCGCGGCCGCGTAGGTCTCGCGACTCGCCGGACATTCGACAATCATGCCCGCGCCTTCGTTGGCAAGCCTCGTCACGGAAACGCCGAGCCTCAGGCGCGTACCTCTTGCCTCCAGATATGCCAGCGCGAGGTCAGGGAATACGCCGCTCAGGTCGGCCCGCGGGATCAGCAGATCGCTATCGCTGCGACGACGCATGAAGGCATCTTGCAGTACGCTGGCAAACACCTGGGCGGAGGCGGCACGCGCTTCGGTGTTGAGGGCGGCCACGCACAGCGGCTCCCACAGGTAGCGACGCACCTGATCAGGCTGGCGATGGCGATCTAGGAGAGCGCCAACGCTGACATCCGGGTCCACCCGGAACCCCCGCACGGCAAGGCCGGTGATGAAACGGACGGCGGCCAGCTTGTCTTGCACCGATAGCCCTTGCGCGGCCATGAGCCCGGCCAGCAGGTGGAGCGGGGCAGGCAGCGCTCGAAAGGCGCGCAACGCGAATCGTCCCGGGTAGGCCAATTCCAGCGGGAGGCGCAGGAGCAGGCGGGACTCGTCGCCGCCGACAAGCGCGATCATGCGCAAGGTCTCGCGATAGGCGCCCAACAGAATGTGCTGGCCGTTGTCGAGCGGGCCGCCGTCGAGCTCGACGCGCCGCGCGCGCCCTCCCGCCTGGCGCGCCGCCTCGTAGACGTCGACCGGTCGGCCCGCCCGGGCCAGTTCGGCGGCGGCGGCAAGACCAGCCCAGCCCGCGCCGACAACCGCCACGCGACTCATCCGAAGGTCCAGGTCTTCCAGGCCAACCAGAGCTTGCGGACCGGCGTGAGGCTGATCCTCTGATGCAACACCTGGAACTGATCGCGCCGGATTTCGTCCAGGAGTGTGCGGTAGATGGCTGCCATGATCAGGCCCGGCCGCTGCGCACGGCGGTCCACATCTGGCAGTGCCGCCATGGCATCCCGGTAGCAGGCCTCGGCGCGCTCATGCTGGAAAGCCATCAAGCGCGAAAAATTGTCGCTGTAGCGGGCATTGAGAATGTCCGCCACCGGCACATTGAACTGCTGCAACTCGTTGACAGGCAGATAGATACGGCCGCGCCTGGCGTCTTCGCCCACATCACGGATGATGTTGGTCAACTGGAAGGCCAGCCCGAGCTTCGCCGCATAGGTGAGGGTAGTCGCCTCGGTGCGCCCGAAAATGTCGGCCGCGCACAGTCCGACCACGCCGGCCACCAGATGGCAGTAGCGCTCCAGCCCCTGGAAATCCAGGTAGCGCGTCTGTATCAGGTCCATCTCCATTCCGTCGAGGATTTCGCTCAGGCGGCCGTGGTCGAGGCTGAATCGATCCACGAAGGGCAGAAGTGCGCGCGTCACGGGATGCTGCGGGCTGCCTGCGTACATCTGCTGCAATTCGTTGCGCCACCATGCTAGCTTGACGCGTGCGAGATTCTCGTCCTGCGTTTCATCAACGAGATCGTCGATTTCGCGGCAGTATGCGTACAGGGCCGTGATCGCCCTGCGCCTTTCGGGCGGCAGGAAGAGAAAGCTGTAGTAGAAGGACGAACCGCTCGCGGCAGCCTTTTGCTGACAGTATTCGTCAGGGGTCATGGTGGTTGCGTGGAGGCCGCAGGCATGTGGTGGGCGGTTTCGAGGCCGCTGGATGGTCCCTTCAACCCCTTCATTGTACCGAGCCACCGAGGCGAAACCGCATGGCGCGAAAGCCCATGAGCAGCCAGTCCCGCCTGGTCAGCACTGGCCGGCAAGCGAAGACATCGCAATCCTGCCGCTCGATCTTCTCGATGATGCGCAGCCCGCCCTGGACCACCAAAGCGAGTTCCCAGCCGATCCGCCCGGGCAGCGCCGCCGCGAGGGGAACACCGCAAAGCATGAGCGCGCGCGCGCGCGCAAGCTCGGACCGAAGCGCCTCGCGGAGGCGCGCGTCGAATGCCAGCGGAATCTCGTCGTCCCGGAACCCGCAGCGTGCCAGGGTGTCGCGCGGGATGTAGACGCGTCCTTTCTGCAGATCGACGGCGACGTCCTGCCAGAAATTGATCAACTGCAGCGACGTGCAGATGGCGTCGGAGCGCTCAAGCGACTGCGCATCATCGTGGCGATACAGCGCCAGCAGAAGACGTCCGACCGGGTTGGCCGAGCGCCGGCAGTAGTCGGCCAACTCGGCTTGGTCGGTATAACGCTTCTTGACAACATCCTGGGAAAAGGCGTCGAGCAAGTCCTCGAACAGCGCCGCGGGCAAGCCGTGTTCTCGTATCACCCGGCCGAGATGCGCGAACATTCGCCCCTCCGGTTCCGGCGCAGGATCCCGGCCGTCGGCGACGCGTCGCAGTTGTGCCCGGAAGGCGGCAAGGCCGGCGAGTCGCTCGGCATCGGCTGCATCGCCCTCATCGGCAATGTCGTCGGCGCCGCGCGCGAACCGGTAGATAGCTTCGATCGCCGGGCGCAGGCGCGCCGGGACCAGGATCGATGCAACCGGGAAGTTTTCGTAGTGGTCTACGCTCATCGGACGTACTAGGCGGGGTCTACGGAAAAAAAACGGCGCCCGGAACGGGGCGCCGCCTTTCCCAGCGATGCGGCCCGGATCAGGCCTGCGGCTTTGACGACTGCGCCTTGCTGTCAGCCGCCTTGACGCCCGCGGATGCAAATGCGGAAGTACCTGTACCCAGCATCACCAAAACGACCAGGGCCGCGATTGTTCTAGACACGGATCACCTCCTTTCAATGGTTGACGAACCCCCACTGTAGCCGGGAAGTGGCGCCGCTGCAACAGCGCTAACTGCCAGCCTGCATCCTCGCCCGGGTGGCATCCATGCCGAATCGGCCGAGCACCTCGGCCATGCGCTCGCGCGCCTGCTGGAGCCGCGGGTCGTCGGCGCCGTTCTCCGACCAGTGGGCAATGCTCGCATCGCAGGCCGCGGCAAGGGCATCGTTCCAACCCTGCGCCGACAGCTTGCCCAGCATTGCCAGCACCTGATCGAGCGGCACGATGGGGCCAGCGCTTCGGCCAAGGGCTCCCTGTCTGGCGAGCTCGGATTCGATGCGCTCACGCAGCCGCGGTGTCAGGTCGGCACGGCCGAGCAGGCCGCGCCCCAGCGCCATGCCGGCATCATCGAGCTGCGCCGCAAGGCAGGCGTTGTACAGGTCGAACTCGATGGCCGCCGAAGGCGCTGCCCTGAGACGTCCGCGCGCGCTGAGCGCCGCTTCTACCGCGTCGCGGGCCCTGTTTTGCTCATCCTCCCCCGGCAGGCGCGAGAAGCGCTGGTGGGTCATCAGATGGTTGACGAGTTCCGCTTCCGGTACGCCGCGCATGCCTTGCCTTTGGTCTGCGCAGACACGTTCGACTTCCGCATGCTTGCCCTGCGCCATCAACGAGTCCGACAAGGCGATGTAGTCCTCACCCTGTGCGAGCGGCGATTCGCGGGTGCGCTCGAGCAAACGCCCGTAGAGGCGGGCCGATTTGTCGTGGTCACCGGCGCGGGCGGCAAGTGCGGCGGCATGGCGCAGCCGCTTCACATTGTCAGGGGAGAGGGAGGCAGCCCGTTCAAGCACCTCGAGCGCCTCCCGCGGCCGGTTCAGATCGGCCTTGACCTGTGCCAATAAGTCCTGAGCGCCAAGGTATTGCGGATTGGATGCGGCCAGCCTTTCGAGCATGGTCTCGGCATCGGCCAGTCGCCCTTCCGCATACAGGACGTTGGCCAGCGCCATGCGGGCCCATGGCACGGGCTTGCGCCGCAGTATCACCTGGATCAGCGACTCCGCCTCTGCATGCCGCTGCAAGCCGAGCAGGATGTCCACCATGCAGCGGTTCGCGTCGTTGGCGTACTCCGGGTGGGCAGCCGCAATCGCCATGCACTCCGGGAGAGCCGCCGCCGCGTGTCCGCCTTCCATGCACGCGTAGGCCTTGGCGAAGACATCCTTCTTGCGACAGGCCTTGAGCAGTCTATCCAGCAGTTGGTTGGTCGTGAAAGGTTTGATCAGATAGTCGTCGGGAGCGAATTCAGTTACCGATAACACCTTGCGGAAAGTGCGTTCGCCGGTGATCATCATGAAAATGGCGGCTGGAGAAATGAGGCGCTCATGGCGCAATTCCTCCAGAAGGTGCTGGCCGTCCCGCGCATCCTCAAGATGGTAGTCGCACAGGATGATGTCGATCCGCTCCGCCCTGACGCAGCGCAGCGCCTCGCTCGCTGAACGTACATGGACGACCGCCGTAGCGCCGAGGGACGTCAACAGGTCGCGCAGGGAAGCGCGCGCGCGCTCCTGACTATCCGCGATGAGGACTTTCTTGCCTTTGAGCGGCAGGGCACCCTCTGCCTGAATTCCCATCCGGTGGCGGTCAGGCGCGCTGCGCTTGTGCCATCGGAAGCCTAGAACGCAGTGCGGCATGCGCGTCGCCGGACGGCGGTGGCGCGCTGAAGTCGAGTGTCTCCGGTCCGGCATCGGCGTTGCCGGCCTCGCTGTCGGCTTCGATCCCGCACCACAGCATGCGTCCGCCGGGAAACAGGCCCGCCGGGCCGAAAAAGTCGTGGCGCAGAAGTGCGCCGAGAGCCTTCAATTGCACGTCCTGCGCCTGCAGGGCGATGCCCAGCACATGGTCGGCATAGCGTGCGCTCATGCTCATGTACTGCACATCGATGGTGCGCAGGGTTGCGCGGCGCATGCGGGTCGCAAGTTGGGCAAGCAACAGCAAGGTGTTTCGCGAGTGGGCCATGATTCGCCGCTTTCAATGAGTATTTGTTGAAAAGGTCCTGCCGCGAGGTTATTTGTGCTGCCGGCGGTTGCAATCGGCGATCAGGCGGACTTTAGCCCCCCATATCGCGCTGGTGCGTCGTCGATCGCGGATTTGCTGAGCGCACAGGGGCTGTTTGGAGTAAAATTTTGGTTTTGCGATGAGCAATGAAGAATCTTCATGGCACTGTAGCGTCTGCCTCGAAGACGATTGTCGTCGCTTCCCGCGAAGGTGGCGGAACTGGTAGACGCACTGGATTTAGGTTCCAGCGCCGCAAGGCGTGCGGGTTCGAGTCCCGCCTTTCGCACCACCCCCGAACTCCCTTTATTTCCCGAAAACCATCATGGCAGTGACCGTCGAGACCGTCAGCGCGCTTGAGCGCCGAATCAACTTGTCCATTCCGGCAGATCAGATCGAGAAAGAGGTCGCCAGCCGCCTGCAGCGCATGAGTCGCACTGTCCGGATGCAGGGATTCCGCCCAGGCAAAGTGCCGCTACGCATCGTTGCCACGCAGTACGGGCCGCAAGTGCGCTCCGAAGTCATCGGCGACGCGATCCAGAAGAATTTCAGCGAAGCGGTGACCGAACAAAAACTGCGGGTCGCCGGTTATCCACACATCGAACCCAAGGCGCAGGCCGAGGGCGCGGCCAATGACGCGACCTTCGAATTCGTCGCAACCTTCGAGGTATATCCTGAGGTTGTGATCGGAGACCTCTCGCTGCTTTCCATCGAGCGGCCGCAAACCGCCGTCTCGGATGCCGATGTGGAGCAGACCGTGGAAACCCTGCGCAAGCAGCGGGTGAGATACGAACCGGTGTCGCGCCCGAGTGCGGCCGGCGACCGGGTGACTGTTGATTTCGTCGGCAAGATCGACGGCATTGCATTCGATGGCGGGACCGCCAGCGACTTCGCTTTTGAAGTCGGCGCCGGGCAGATGTTGCCCGCTTTCGACACCGCCGCCGTCGGTATGGCCGAGGGCGAGGCGAAAACCTTCGACCTTACGTTCCCTGCGGACTATCAGGGCAAGGAAGTGGCCGGCAAGACCGCGCAATTCACCATCACCATGAAGAAGATCGAGGGCGGTGTGTTGCCCGCGCTCGACGCGGAGTTTGCGAAATCCCTCGGCGTCGCTGACGGTGAAATCGCCAAGATGAAGGCGGACATCCGCGCCAATCTGGAGCGCGAGGTCAAGAAGCGGCTGCAGGCGCGCCTGAAGGGCGGCGTCATGCAGGCGCTGTACGAAAACGTCAGGCTCGAAGCCCCCAAGGCGCTGATCTCGATGGATGTCGAGCGTCTGATCGAACAGGCGCGCGCCGATCTGGCGCAGCGAGGCGTCAAGCAGGATGTGCCGTTGCCGCCTGACATGTTCCAGGAACAGGCCAAAAAGCGCGTTTCGCTCGGCTTGATACTCAATGAACTGGTCAAATCCAACGGTCTGGAAGCGAGGCCGGATCAGGTTCGCGCCGTCATCGACGAGTTTGCCCAGAGTTACGAAGACCCGTCCGAAGTCGTGCGCTGGTACTACAGCGACAAGCAGCGCCTCTCGGAAGTCGAAGCGTTGGCTCTCGAGGAAAACGTTGTTAACTTCGTGCTCGGCAAGGGCAAGGTGACGGACCTGACCGTTTCGTTCGACGAACTGATGGGTCGAGCCTGAGGCCGCCGTGAACCCCGCAAATCAAGGAATGGCAAAGCAATGAGATCGGATCTGCATTTCCAGCGTTTCCAGCAGTACGTGCACGACACCGGCGCGGGCGACCCGCGCGCCCTGGGCCTGGTGCCGATGGTGATCGAGCAGAGCGGCCGTGGCGAGCGCGCGTACGATATCTACTCCCGCCTGCTCAAGGAGCGGGTGGTGTTCCTGGTGGGCCCGGTCGAGGACATGGGCGCTAACCTGATCGTTGCGCAGTTGCTTTTCCTTGAGTCGGAAAACCCCGAAAAGGACATATCCTTCTATATCAACTCGCCGGGCGGGTCTGTCACCGCGGGGCTGGCGATCTACGACACGATGCAGTTCATCAAGCCGCAAGTGTCGACCCTTTGCATCGGGCAGGCCGCCAGCATGGGCGCATTCCTGCTCGCCGCGGGGGCAAAGGATAAGCGCTTCTGCCTGCCCAACTCTCGCGTGATGATCCACCAGCCCTCGGCCGGATTCCAGGGCCAGGCGTCCGATATCGAGATCCACGCGAAGGAGGTCATGGGGCTGAAGAAAAAGCTCAACGAGTTGATGGCCTTCCATACCGGCCAGCCGGTCGAGAGGATCGAAAAGGACACCGACCGCGACAATTTCCTTTCGGCCGAAGATGCCAAGGCGTTTGGCATTGTCGACAAGGTACTGGGCAAACGCGGCGAATAACGTCCCGTTCGTGCATCCGCGCCGCAGCCGTATTTTTCATTCAGGCTTGCGCTGCGGGTGGCGGATGGCCTAAGCTACGCAAACACTTTCCGGTAAACCTCACTTCCGATGTCGGACAAGAAAGCCAGCGGCGAAAAACTGCTCTACTGCTCGTTTTGCGGCAAGAGCCAGCACGAAGTAAGAAAGCTCATCGCCGGCCCATCGGTGTTCATCTGCGACGAGTGTATCGAGCTTTGCAACGACATCATCCGGGACGAGACGGCGAGCGCGGACCCCGCCCGGCCGGCGAAATCGGACCTGCCCACGCCGCAGGAGATCTGCACCATCCTGGATTCCTATGTGATCGGCCAGGAAACCGCCAAGCGGATTCTTTCCGTGGCGGTGTACAACCACTATAAGCGCCTCAAGCATATCGGCAAGACCGACGACGTCGAACTGGCCAAGAGCAACATCCTGCTGGTCGGTCCGACCGGTTCGGGCAAGACGCTGCTCGCGCAGACGCTCGCACGCCTGCTCAACGTGCCGTTCGTGATCGCCGATGCAACCACGCTCACCGAGGCCGGGTATGTGGGCGAGGATGTCGAGAACATCATCCAGAAGCTGTTGCAGAACTGCAACTACGAGATCGAAAAGGCTCAAAAGGGCATCGTCTACATCGACGAAATCGACAAGATTTCCCGCAAGTCGGACAATCCGTCGATTACCCGCGATGTGTCCGGAGAAGGGGTCCAGCAGGCACTGCTGAAACTGGTCGAGGGTACGATCGCATCGGTCCCGCCGCAAGGCGGACGCAAACACCCGAACCAGGATTTCGTCCAGGTCGACACCACCAATATCCTGTTCATTTGCGGCGGTGCATTTGATGGCCTCGAAAAAGTCATCCGCAACCGCTCGGAGAAGGGCGGCATCGGCTTCGGGGCCGAGGTCAAGCAATTGTCCGACAAGAACCTCTCCGACACGCTGCGCGACGTGGAGCCGGAAGACCTCATCAAGTTCGGCCTGATTCCCGAACTTGTCGGGCGTCTGCCCGTGGTGGCCACGCTCAACGAACTCGACGAGGCGGCCCTGATCGAGATCCTGATCGAGCCCAAGAACGCGTTGGTCAAGCAGTACCAGAAGCTGTTCCAGATGGAAGGTGCGGAACTCGATATCCGACCGGGCGCGCTGGCAGCCATCGCCAGGAAGGCGCTCAAGCGCAAGACGGGCGCGCGCGGACTGCGGTCCATCATCGAACAATCCCTGCTTGACACCATGTACGAGCTTCCCAGCGCGCAAAACGTGAGCAAGGTCGTGGTGGAAGAGAATGCAATCACCGGAGACGGGCCGCCAATCCTCATTTATTCGGAGGCGCCAAAGGTCGCATCGGCGCAATAATCATGTGCCAGGCGCGCCTCACGGCGCGCTTGTCGTTTGTGGAGGCGCAGGGCTTGCGGATCGGGCTTGCCGCCCTCAGATACGATCTTCAAGGTGCTCTCAGGTTCTGCAACAGAAAGGCGTAACAACATGTCAGGCATGACGGAAAACAACGAAGCACTGCAACTCCCGCTGCTGCCGCTGCGCGATGTGGTGGTGTTTCCCCACATGGTGATACCCCTGTTCGTCGGCCGCCCGAAGTCCATCAAGGCACTCGAACTAGCCATGGAAGCCGGGAAGAGCATCATGCTGGTGGCCCAACGATCCGCCGCGAAGGATGAGCCCGAAGCCGGCGACATGTACTCGGTGGGCTGTGCCGCCAACATCCTGCAGATGCTCAAGCTGCCCGACGGCACCGTGAAGGTTCTGGTCGAAGGGGTGCAGCGCGCCCAGATCGCCGGCGTCGAAGATGCCCGCAGCCACTTTGTCTGCAACGCAGCGAGCATAACCGCGGACTTCGACTCCACGCCGGAAATCGAAGCTCTGCGCCGCGCCATCGTCCAGCAGTTCGACCAGTACGTCAAACTGAACAAGAAGATCCCCCCCGAGATCCTGACCTCCCTGGGCGGCATAGATGACGCTGGACGGTTGGCCGACACCATCGCCGCCCATCTGCCCCTCAAACTCGAGCAGAAACAGGAAATCCTCGAGATGTTCGACGTCCAGAAACGGCTCGAACATCTGCTCTCCGCCCTGGAAGGCGAACTCGACATCCTGCAGGTCGAAAAGCGCATCCGCGGCCGGGTCAAGCGCCAGATGGAGAAAAGCCAGCGCGAGTACTATCTGAACGAGCAGGTCAAGGCCATCCAGAAGGAACTCGGCGAAGGCGAGGAGGGCGCCGACCTCGAGGAGATGGAAAAGCGCATCAAGAAGGCGCAGATGCCGAAGGATGCGCGCAAGAAGGCCGAAGCCGAATTCAAGAAACTCAAGCTGATGTCGCCGATGTCAGCCGAAGCGACCGTCATTCGCAATTATATCGACACGCTCTGCAACCTTCCTTGGAAGAAAAAAAGTCGTGTAAACAACGACTTGTCGAATGCCGATAAAGTGTTGAATGAAGATCACTACGGTCTTGACAAGGTCAAGGAGCGCATCCTTGAGTACCTTGCGGTCCAGCAGCGTGTCGACCGTGTCAAGGCGCCCATCCTATGCCTGGTAGGGCCGCCGGGCGTAGGCAAGACCTCGCTCGGCCAATCGATCGCGCGTGCCACGAACCGCAAGTTCGTCCGCATGGCCTTGGGCGGTGTGCGCGACGAGGCGGAAATCCGCGGCCATCGGCGCACCTACATCGGGTCCATGCCCGGCAAGATTCTCCAGAACATGACCAAGGTGGCTGTCAAGAACCCCTTGTTCCTGTTGGACGAGATCGACAAGATGGGCATGGATTTTCGCGGCGACCCGTCGTCGGCACTGCTCGAAGTGCTTGATCCGGAACAGAACCACACCTTTGCCGACCACTATGTCGAGGTCGACTACGACCTCTCGGAGGTGATGTTCGTCGCAACCGCGAACACCATGAACATTCCGGCGCCGCTGATGGACCGGATGGAAATCATCCGCCTGTCCGGCTATACCGAGGACGAGAAGGTCAGCATCGCCCAGAAGTACCTTCTGCCCAAGCAGATCAAGAACAACGGTCTCAAGCCTGGCGAGATCAGCGTCGCCGAAAGCGCCATCCGTGACATCGTCCGCTACTTCACGCGCGAGGCCGGCGTGCGGGCGCTGGAGCGGGAAATCTCCAAGATCTGCCGCAAGGTGGTCAAGACCCTGCTTCTCAAGAAGGAAACCGAGAAGAAAATCTCCATCACCGCCAAGAATCTCGACAAGTATCTTGGGGTCCGCCGGTTTACCTTCGGCATCGCCGAAAAGGAAAACCAGGTCGGTCAGGTCACAGGTTTGGCATGGACGGAAGTCGGCGGCGAGTTGCTCACCATCGAAACCGTCGCCTTGGCAGGCAAGGGGGCCATCACCCGCACCGGAACCCTGGGCGACGTGATGAAGGAGTCGATCGAAGCCGCCAGAACGGTGGTGCGCAAACGTGCCCGTCAGCTCGGCATCCAGCCGGACTTCTACGAGAAGACCGACCTGCACATCCATCTGCCCGAGGGCGCCACGCCCAAGGACGGTCCGAGCGCGGGCATCGGTATCACGACCGCGTTGGTATCGGTGCTCTCCGGGATTCCGGTCCGTGCCGATGTCGCCATGACCGGGGAAATCACCCTGCGCGGCGAGGTTCTGGCCATTGGCGGACTCAAGGAAAAGCTGCTTGCGGCGCATCGCGGCGGCATCAAGACCGTCCTGATTCCGGAAGACAACGTCAAGGATCTCCCTGACATCCCGGACAACATCAAGAACCGGCTGGAAATCATCCCGGTCAAGTGGATCGACAAGGTGCTCGACCTGGCCCTGGAGCGCAAGCCGGTTCCGTTGCCGGAGGAGCCTGTCGCGCCGGTGGCTGCGGTCGCCGACACGCCGGCAGCCGAGCCGGCCGTTAAACACTAACCAGCGCCGGGCCGGCTGCGCGCGCTGTCTCTCGGCGATGAAGATCCAGGTGGCATCGGATCTCCATCTCGAGATTCTCGCCGGTCGTTTTCCCGCCTACCGGGTCGTCGAGCGAACCGACGCCGATGTCCTCGTGCTTGCAGGCGACATCCATGCGCAGGATCAAGCGGTCGCCGCATTTGCCGACTGGCCGGTGCCGGTCATCCTGCTGCATGGCAATCACGAACTCTACGGAACGTCGCCACAACTCGCGAGCGCGGCGCTCACCCAAGCCGCCCGGCGCACGCGGCATGTGCATTACCTGGAGAACCAGGTCTGCCATATCGATGGTGTCCGCTTCCTGGGTTGCTGCCTGTGGACCGACTATGCCTTGTATGGCGCACCGGAGCAGGCGATGACGTCAGCGCAGACGAATCTGAGCGACCATCGGCGGATCCGGATGGGTGATTACGTGCCGTTCTTGCCGCGTCATGCGCATGAAATGCACCGGGACTCGGTGGTATGGCTGCGCTCGCAGTTGGCGCTGCCGTACGCAGGGAAGACGGTGGTGTGCACCCATCATGCACCGTCGGCCCGCTCGACCCATCCGGATTACGTCGGCGACCCTCTTAACCCGTGTTTCATGAGCCATCTTGACGATCTGCTGCAGAAAGCGGATCTCTGGATCCATGGGCACGTGCACAACTCGTTCGATTACCGGGTCGGTCATGCCCGCGTCGTCGTCAACCCGCGCGGCTATGCGCTCAATCTTGGTCAGGCCACTACCGTGGAGAAGATCCGCTGGGAGAATGCGGCGTTTGATCCTCGGCTTGTGGTGCAAGTCTGATGGCTCCAGGATGAACAGGCGCTCGCTACGCGATGTGGAGCGGTCGTTCAGAAAGGTCGTGATTTAACATAATATACATTATGCGTCTTTTTCACATGTAAACACTGGCTGGGTTGGCCTGAGAAACGCCCGCCACGCTCACCGCCCTTTGACCTGCGCGCGAATCAGATCCGCGATATCCGTGTTCTTGGTCATGACCGCCCAGTCGGCAGCCGTCTGCCCGAGATCGTTCTTCAGGGTCGGATCAGCGCCTTCTTCGAGCAGCAGTTTGACCGTTTCCAAATGCCCGCCGCGTGCGGCCATCATCAGCGCCGTCACGCCGTTGGGCGGCGCGGCGTCGATGTAGGCATGGTGTTCAAGCAACAACTCGACCACGCGCCGGTGTCCGTTGGCGGCTGCATAAATCAGCGCGGTCCATCCCGGCCTGTTGACCTGCGCACCGCGGGCGATCAAGTACTCCACCACCTCGCGATGCCCACCGATGGCCGCCAGCATCATCGCGGTTTCGCGATTCGCGTTGGTCTTTTCCAGATTGGCTCGCGCTTCCGCGAGGGCCTTGACCACGTCGAGCTGGCCGCCCCGGGCGGCGAGCAGCAGCACGGGCATACCGGTCGGATCGACGCTGTCGGGATCCATGCTCCGGCGGAGCCACCGGACGACCTCGCCTGCGTTGCCGATCCGCACCGCATTGATGAAATCGTCATAGGCGGCCCCGCCCGCGAGCATCGGCGAGGCCGCCAGGACGCACGCCCCGATACCCCGCCCGACCCGGCGCCACATGCGCATCATTGAGTCACCTTGGCGAGCTTGCCGGCGCGGGAAAACAGGCGGAAAAAATTCGCCGTCGTCGCCATCTCGACCTCCTGCAAATCAATGCCACGCAACCGGGCGATCTCCTCGGCGACATGCGGCACGTACCCCGGTTCGTTTGTCTTGCCCCGATAAGGAACGGGCGCGAGGTACGGCGCATCGGTTTCGATCAGCATCCGATCGAGCGGCACTGCGCGCGCGACCTCCTTCAGTTCCTTCGCATTCTTGAAGGTAACGATGCCCGAAAAGGAAATGAAAAACCCCAGGTCCATAGCGGCGTCGGCGACTTCCAAGCTTTCGGTGAAGCAATGCATCACTCCGGCCGCCTCGCCGGCCTGCTCCTCGCGCATGATCCGGATGGTGTCCTGCGCCGCCGAACGAGTGTGGATGATCAGCGGCAGCGCGCTCATGCGCGCGGCGCGGATATGGGTGCGAAACCGCGCCCGCTGCCATTCCAGATCGCCGGTCAGCCTGAAGTAATCGAGCCCTGTCTCGCCGATGGCGACAACCCGCGGGTGCCTTGACAGGGCGACCAGGCGCTCCGCATCGGGCTCGTCCACATCCTCGTAATCCGGATGAACGCCCACCGAAGCGAACACGTTCGCATGCTGTTCGGCCACGTCCAGGACCGACTGCAGGGTCTCCATGTTGACCGCCACGCACAAGGCATGGCTGACGCGCTTGGCTGCCATGAGGGCCAGCATGTCCGGCATGCGCGGGTGCAGGTCGGGAAAATTGATGTGGCAGTGCGAGTCGACAAACATGATCCGAGGGGCCGGCTATGGCGCCCTGTTCTCGATTTCCGCCTAAAGCGTGTGGGTGGGACGGCTCGAACCGAGTGCGTTGCCGAGAAGGTTCTCGATCTTGCGGCGCGCCGTCTGACCGCTTTCGTCGGCGGAAAACTGCACGCCGATGCCCTGCTGCTTGTTCCCCTGGGCCCCGGCCGGGGTCACCCAGGCGACGGTCCCGGCCACCGGCAGCTTGGTCGGATCATCCATCAGCGAGAGCAGCATATAGACCTGGTCCCCCAGGCGATAGCTTCGGTTGGTCGGAATGAATAGCCCGCCATTGCGCAAATGCGGCATGAACGCCGCATACAGGGCGGATTTTTCCTTGATGTTCAAGGACAGCATGCTCGGGCGGGCGCCCTGATGCGATCTGGTAGCTTCGGCCATGTTCGGTCAGTTTCTCGGTGCGATCACGCGCGCATAATCGATCAGAAGGTCCTCGGCGTACAGGCGGCTGTTCAGGGGATGCTCGGCCACCCGGCGCTGACGCATGAGGCGCCTGTAGTATCCCTGCAGGGCTGGCACGGAAGTGGTTCTGGCCAACGTTGCGATCGCTGCCGCATATTTGGGATGATAGCGCACCTCGCCTCCGCTCCCGCAGCGCAGCACATCGCTCACCCAGCGGCTCAGCCAAAGCACGATTTTCGGCGCACCCGCCTTTTCACACTTTTCGGCCAGAACCACCGGATCCAAAGGCCTGGCGGCGCAAAGTGCGCACATGAGCATCTCATGCAGATCGGCCGCAGGATCTGTATCAACCGCGTGTAGCGGTGCGCCGCCGGATTCTGCCAGCGCGGACAGTGGGTCCGCCACGCCCTGCGCGCGCAGCCAGTCCAGGGTTATGGCGGTATCGGGCCGCTGGACATGAATCCGTGTGCAACGACTGCGTATCGTCGGCAGCATGTCGCTCAAGCGGCTGGTGACGAGCAAAAAATGGGTGGCCGGCGGCGGCTCCTCAAGAACCTTCAGCAGAGCGTTGCCGGCGTCGGTATTAAGGGTGTCGGCCGGATACAACATCAACAGACGCCGGCCCGATCGGTGGGTACCGATGTTGAAGAATCCGTCCAGGGCGCGAATCTGGCCGATCTTGATGACCTTCGACGGTGCGGTTTTCGATTTTGACGCGCCCGCTTCCGCCCCTGTCCCAACTTCGCTATCGGGTCCGGGATCCGGATCCGGCTGCAGAATTTCCGGAATCACTGCCCGGTAATCGGGGTGGTTGCCATCGGCAAACCAGCGACAGCCCCCGCACTCCCCGCACGGATGGCCATCGGCAGCCGGCGATTCGCACAACAGGCTTTGCGCGAAATACTCTGCCAGGGCACGCTTGCCGATCCCCGGTGGGCCGACGAGCAACAAGGCATGCGGCAGTCGTTCGCGCAACGCAAGCAAGGATTCCACCTCGCGAACCAGCCATGGATAGCTTATTTTATTCAAGACTTTGCGAAACAAATCCGAGAAATTACATTAAAAATAGATTTTTTATTAATTAAATCATAATCTTGCGATTTCTTTTGCAAGTAAATTATCAATTTTGGCTTGCTGTTGCGCGGCATTGATCACCACGAATCGGGCTGGCTCCCGGTCGGCAAACGCCTGGTAGCACGCGCGTACGCGGGCGTGGAAGTCGGCCTTTTCCTGCTCGAACCGGTCCAGATCCCGCTGCCCGGCGATGCGTCCGCGGGCGACCTCCGGGGGCAGGTCGAAAAGGAACGTGCGATCTGGGGCGAGACCGGGATGCACCCATTGGGCCAGCAGCTCGATCTTCTCCGCGGCCACGCCGCGCCCGCCCCCCTGGTAGGCGCGCGTGGCATCGGTGAATCGATCGCATACCACCCAGGCGCCGCGCGCAAGCGCCGGGGTGATGACGCGTGCCACATGCTCACGCCGCGCCGCGAACATCAGCAGCGTCTCGGTTTCCAGATGCATGGGCTCGGATAGAAGCAGCGCGCGCAGGCGCTCGCCCAGCGGCGTGCCGCCCGGTTCGCGCGTGACTACCACCTCGAGGCCGCGCGCGCGCAGGCGTCCGGCAGTCGCGTCGATATGGGTGGACTTGCCGGCCCCGTCGAGCCCCTCGAAGGTGATGAAGCGCCCACGCATCATCATGCCCTCCCGACGCTTGCCCCATGCGGTATCGGCGCGCGTGTGCTCATCCCCCGCGCCTCTGGAAGCGATTGACCGCACGGTTATGCGCCTCGAGCGAGGCTGAAAACTCGTGCGTACCGTCGCCGCGCGCGACGAAGTACAACGCGTCGGTACGCGCGGGGTTCAGCGCGGCCTGCAGGGCGGCCAGCCCAGGCAGCGCGATCGGCGTGGGCGGCAGGCCAGCCCGCGTGTAGGTATTGTAGGGGCCGTCCTGCTGGAGATCGCGCCTGCGCAGATTGCCGTCGAAGGCAGCGCCGAGGCCGTAGATGACGGTCGGATCGGTCTGCAGCAGCATGCCACGGCGCAGCCGGTTGACGAACACGCCGGCAATGAGGGGCCGTTCGCGTGCCTGCCCGGTTTCCTTCTCGACGATGGACGCCATGATGAGCGCTTCGTACGGGCTGGCGTAAGGTACGCCCGCAGCGCGTCTTTGCCACTCCCCTGCCAGATGGCGGGCCATGGCACGGTAGGCGCGGCGCAGGATCGCCACATCCGCGGCGCCCTTGGCAAACAGGTAGGTATCCGGAAAAAACAGACCTTCCGGATGGTCGAATTTGGCGCCCGGTTCGGCGCTGGCGATCAGTTCCAGCACCTGCGCATCCGTGAGCCCGCGAGTGGTGTGCGCCACGGCCTCATGCGCGTCCAGGGCGGCACGAAACTGGCGAAAACTCCAGCCTTCCGGAATGGTCAGTTCCTGCTGGGTCACATCGCCGCGGGTGAGCTTGTCGATCAGTTCCAGCGGGGTTACGCCCGAGGCGATTTCGTAACTGCCCGCCTTGATGCGCGTGTCTTGGCCGGACATCCGTGCCAGCAGTACCAGAGCGTCCGGATACACCGGCATGGCCGCGCTGGCGAGTCGTGCCGCGGTGCGCATCGAACTACCCGGCGGAATGATCAAGTCGACGTTGTCCGTGGCCAGCGTGATCGGACGGTGGGCATACCACCAGATTCCCCCACCCGCGCAGGCCAAGCTCAAAATACTCAGGAAAATCAGCGCCTTGAATATGCGGAACATGAAACCATCTGAAGAACACCGGCCCGTATAATAGACGCATGAGGACACTTTGAACATGAAAACGTCCACCCCTGTTCCAGCCCCCCATCACGGACAAGCCCACCTGGCAAGCTGGGCGCTGTTGCGCGTCTCCGGCGCCGATGCGCGCACGTTCCTGCACGGACAACTGAGCAATGATCTGCTGTCTCTGGGCGCCGACCAGGCCCAATGGTCGTCCTACTGTTCCCCGAAGGGACGGATGCTGGCCGGCTTCCTGGTCTGGCACGACGAGCACGGCAACATCATGCTCGCCTGCGACGGCTCCATCGCCGCCACTGTGGCCAAGCGCCTGCGCATGTTCGTGCTGCGCTCGAAAGTGGTGATCGAGGAGACGGCCGGCGAACTGCGCGTGGTCGGCTCGCTTGGTGCAGACAGCGCGCTCGCGCCGTTCGCGGTCCGCCACGACGCCGGTGTCACGCGCGTCGGCCTGCCGGCGGTGGAAGGCACTTCCCGTCACCTGCACGTCGAGGCGCAATCCCTGCCCTTGGCGGCGCCGGCCGATGATTCGCCTTGGGCTGCGGGCATGATCCGCGCGGGCGAATCCTGGATCACCGCCGCCACCCAGGACCAGTTCGTGCCCCAGATGGTGAACCTCGACGCCTTGGGCGGCATCAACTTCAAGAAAGGATGCTATCCCGGGCAGGAAGTCGTGGCGCGCGCACATTATCGCGGCGCCGTCAAGCGGCGCATGTACCGGGCGCTTGTCGGCGGTCTAGGCGCGCCGCCTGCGGCCGGCCAGGCGCTTTACTCCGGCGGAGCCAACGCGCAGGAATGCGGCCAGGTCGCCAACGCTGTCATGCATGCGGACGGAACCTGCGAGTTGCTCGCGGTAGTGTCCATGCAAAGCCGGGCCGAAACCTCGATCCACCTCGGTGGGCCTGACGGCCCCGCGCTCTCGTTCGTCGACCTGCCGTACGCGCTTCCAGAAGCGGCATGAGCGAAATCTACGATTACTACATCTACTACAAGGTGCCTGTCGATGCGCGCGGCGAGTTCCTTCCGGTCGTCGTCGGCATGCAATCTGACATCCTGCGCCTGACCGGCATCCGCGGCCGGCTGAAGAAAAAAACCACCGATGCCGTGACGTGGATGGAAATCTACGAGGGCGTCCACCAGCGGCTCCTGTTCGACGCCGCCCTGGCCGACTGTGTGGTGCGCTTCGGCATCGAACGCTTCCTGGCCGAAGGTTCGGTACGCCACGGCGAAGTCTTTCACGACCCGCTGGCCTGACCTGACATGTGCCTGATCGCGCTAGCCTGGAGGGCGATTCCCGGCATCCGCCTGCTGGTGGCGGCCAACCGCGACGAATACCACGCCCGCCCGACGGCACATGCCGGCTACTGGGATGACGCACCGCACATCCTGGGCGGGCGCGACCTGCAGGACGGCGGCACATGGATGGGCGTGACGCGGCAGGGCCGGTTTGCCGCCCTGACCAACCATCGAACCAGCGGCGGGCCGCGGGCGGCGATGCGCTCGCGCGGCCATCTGGTGGCCGAGTTTCTGCGCGGCAACGACCCGGCCCACGCCTACTGCCAGTCCGTCGCGGCGCAGGCAGGGCGATACAACGGCTTCAACCTGCTTGCCGGCGATGGTGGCGCGCTGGCGTATGCCGGCGACCACGCGCCGCAGGCGCAAACCCTGACCCCGGGCTTTCACAGCCTCAGCAATGCCCGCCTGAACACGCCGTGGCCCAAGGCCGCGGGCCTCAGCGCCGACCTGCAGCGCATCGGCAGCGCGGCGCGCGACGAAAATGCCCTGGTGCGCGATCTGCTCGCCGTGCTGGCCGACACGCGCAGGCCGCCCGACGACGCGCTTCCGGATACCGGCATCGGCCTGGATCGCGAGCGCCTGCTCGCGCCGCGCATGATCGTCGCCCCGCTGTACGGCACCCGCAGCGGCTGCGTCCTGATCGTCCGCGAGGACGGGTCGACACGGCTGGATGAGCGCAGCTACGACTCCGCCGGGCGTGTCACGCGCGAGGTGAGCGAGTCGGGTTCGCCCATCGCCCCCATCAGGCGGTCGGCCAGCGTGAGCGCGTCGTAAACCGGCAGGCCGGTGGCCGCGCGCAGCGCGGCCGTATATGGGGGCATGTTGGTGCATTCGAGCACGATGGCGCCGATGTCCGGATGCCGGGTGATCAGGCGCTCGCCCGCCTCGAGGACTTCCCTTTCGAGCAGGGCCATGTCCAGGGTGGGCTGGTCGCCCAGAATCGCGCGCGCGAACTCGCCGTCGGGGCGCACGCCGGCTACCGGCGTGTCCGGGGCCGCGCCCGCGCCGCGCGGGTGATCCGGACCGAGGGCCGCATCCGAAATGGTGATGACCCCGGGCCGTTGCCTGCCGGGGAGCATGGCGGCCAGCCTCGGCAATTGCAGCAGGCTCGATGCCGCGAACGGCACACCCAAGGCGCCTGCGACCGCGTCCTGGAACAAGGCCAGGAAACCGCAACTGGTCGTGATCGCGCTACAGCCTTCGCGCTCGAGAGAGCGTGCAGCCTCGATGAACGGCGCGAGCAGACCTGCTGCCCGCTCACGGACCACGCGTTGCGGCGACGCGCCCCGCACCACCGCATAGCGCACCGGGTAGGCAAAACTCGCGGGATTGCCGATGGCTCCCGGCGGGCGCGGGAAACGCGTCTCGAGCATCACCACGCCCAGGCAGCCGGCGCCGCGGCCTCCCCCGCCGCCAGCCCGCCCCTGCCCTACGCCACCCACTCGCTGACCGGCGCACGCGTTTCGTGCAGTGGCTGGCAAACGATGTCGACCAGGGCGGGCCCGCCGCAATCGAGGGCGGCGCGCAGCGTCTGCGCGAGCCTGGCCGGATCTTCGACACGCCAGCTTTTCACGCCGTAGGCGGCGGCCACCGCCGCATGATCGGTGCGGCTGAAATCGACCGAGAAGTAGCGCGCATCGAAACCCGACTTCTGCCCCGCCTTGATCCAGCCATAGACGGCATTGGAGATCACCAGCATCACCACGGGCACCTTGTGGCGCACGATAGTTTCCATTTCGCCCGCGGTGAAGCCGAAGCTGCCGTCCCCCATCACTGCTACCACCGGCACATGCGGATCGGCAAAATGTGCGCCGACCGCGGCCGACATGCTGTAGCCGAGCGCCCCATGCGCGCGATTGGAAAAAAAGCGTCTACCGGTGCTGCGGATCTCGAAATAGGCGGACAAATACGGACACGGCGTCCCCGGATCGGCCACCACGATCGCCTGCGCGGGCAGCGCCTCGCGCAGTTCATGCACGACGCGTTCGGGGCGGATCGGTTGCTCGTCCGACAGGGCCAGTCGCATGAAAGCCGCGCGCTTGCTTTCCTTGGCCGCGGCGACCGCCGCGGCGTCCAGGCGCGCCGGCAGCGCGAACGCGGCATGCCCGTCGAGGGCGCCGATGAGCTGGCGCAACACCAGCTTCGCATCGCCTGCCAGCCCAACGTCGGCGGCGTAGTTGGCGCCGATGACCGCCGGGTCGACGTCGATGTGGATCACGCGCGTGCGGCCGGGCGCCGGATGCCGGCGGCGCTCGGTGGTCACGCTGCCGGCCCGGCAGCCGATGTAAATCACCAGGTCGGCCATATCGACGATGGCGCGGGTCTCCGGCGTGCCGCCATTGCTGCCGACCACGCCGACACAGGAAGGGTCGGTCTCGGCCAGGCTGCCCTGGCCGGAGATGGTGGTGGCCACCATCGCCCCGGACCTGGCGGCGAACTCGGCCAATTCGCGTTCCGCGCCCGACAGCACGACGCCGCCGCCCACGATCACCAGCCTGTTGGCAGTCGAGGCGATCAGGGCGGCGGCACGCTCGACCTCCTGCGGGTCGGCACCGCTGCGCCGGGCCGGATAGGTTGCCACGGCCGGGTCGACCCACAACTCCCCGGGATCGACCGCGCCTTTCTGCGCATCGAAGGGCAGGCAAAGATGGGCAGCGCCGGTGCGTCCGGTGGTCATGGCCGAGAATGCCGCGCGGATCAGGCGCGGGATATCGGCGGCGACATTCGCCGTGGCGTTCCACTTGGTGAGCGGGCGAAACAGCGCCGCCTGGTCGAGCTCGGTCAGGGTGTAGCGCCCGCGCGAGGTGGTGGCGATATCGGTGGTGATCGCCAGCACCGGCACGGAGGACTCGTTCGCTTCCACCACCCCGGGCAGGATGTAGGTGGCACCGCCACCGGACGGGCCTTCACAGACACCGGGCCGCCGCGCGATGCGCGCATAGCCGTCCGCCATGTAGGCCGCGCTGCGCTCGTCGCGGGTGAGAACATGCGCCATGCCATGATCCAGGCGCGCCAGCGCGTCGTACAGGGGCAGGCTGGTATCGCCGCACAGGCCGAAGATGTACTTGACGCCGGAGAGCTGCAACATGCGGACAAGGGCCTCGGCCCCGCTGGGATCGGTCATCGGCAAACGCTCGCTGCTGGTTCGGATGCGTCCGATTATCGCCGCGCCGGCCGGCGTGCGCATGTGCCGGCGTAATAAGATGCCGGCATGCGCACCCTGGATCATGTCGTCATCAACACCCGCGACCGCACCGACGCGGCGGCGGAGCTGTTCACGCGCCTGGGCTTCCAGGTCGGCGCGCGCGGCTTCCATACCCTCGGGTCCATCAACCACACCATCGTGTTCGGCACGGATTACCTCGAGCTGCTGGGCTATCCGCCCGGGGCGCCGCCGGCCAAGCGCCCGGAACTCGTCGAGCGCCCTCTCGGACTCATGGCGACGGTCCTCAACGCGCCGGACGCGGACACCACCCGCAGCGAGCTGCTGGCGGCCGGCCTCAAGCCGCGTCCGGTGCAGGCGTTTTCGCGGCCGGTGGACCTGCCCGACGGCAGCGCGGGCATCGCCGCGTTCCGCGTGACCCGCCTGGAACCCGACGCGGTGCCCGGTACCTGGTTCTATTTCTGCCAGCAGCAGACCCCGGGCATGGTGTGGCGGCCGGAGTGGCAGATCCATGCCAATGGCGCAACCGGCATCGCGGCCATCGACATCGAACTGCCCGACGTACCGGCCGCATTGGCGGACTACGCCGCATGCACTGGCGCGACGCCGATCGGATCCGGCGCCGGCGCCCGGTTCGACCTTGCCGGTTGCGCGCTGCGCCTGTCGCGCGGCCAGGGGCCCGCGCGCATGACCGGCCTGACATTCCGCTGCGCTTCGCTCGAGCCGGTCGCAGCGTGCATCGCGGCGGCGCGCCTGCGCAGCGAGCGCCGCGACCGCCTCATCCGCCTCGACCCGGCCGAATGCCTCGGTGCCACGCTACAATTCATGGTCACGGCACGCTAGTTGCTTGATTTCTCCTGCACTCAGGCGGACAGGTAGCCACGCCACACACCCACTGATCCCTAGAGGAGAACAAATGCGTTTTTCAGCAACATTGCTGGCCGCGGCGCTGGCCGTCGTAGGCGTAGCCCACGCCCAGACCAAGTGGGACATGCCCACCGCCTATCCGGCCGCCAACTTCCATACCGAAATCGCTGTCCAATTTGCCGCTGATGTGGAAAAGAACACCGGCGGCAAACTGCGCATCACGGTACATCCCAACGCATCGTTGTTCAAGGCACCTGAAATCAAGCGCGCCGTGCAGAACGGCCAGGCGCAGATCGGCGAAGTGCTGCTGGTGAATTTTGAAAACGAGTGGCCAATCTACGGCGTCGACGGCCTGCCCTTTCTCGCCACCAGCTTCAAGGACGCGCGCAAGCTGTCCGACGCCAGCAAGCCCTTCCTCGACAAGAAACTGGCCGAGGGCGGCATGATGGTTCTCTACATGGTGGCCTGGCCGCCGCAAGGGCTCTACGTCAAGAAGGAGATCGCCTCGGTGGCCGACATGCGCGGCCTCAAATGGCGCGCCTACAGCCCGTCGACCGCCAAGGTCGCGGAACTCATCGGCGCCCAGCCGGTCACGGTGCAGGCGGCCGAGCTGCCGCAGGCGCTCGCCACCGGCGCGGTCGAGTCCTACATGTCCTCGGGTGCCACCGGGTACGACTCCAAGACCTACGAGCACATCAAGTACTGGTACGACACCCAGGCCTGGCTGCCCAAGAACGCCGTGCTTGTCAACAAGCGGGCCTTCGACGCCCTCGACAAGGCCAGCCAGGACGGCGTCATGAAGGCGGCGCGCGACGCCGAGATGCGCGGATGGAAGATCTCCGACGAGAAAAACGAGTGGTACAAGAAAGCCTTGGCTGAAAAAGGCATGAAGGTGCTGCCGCCTTCCCCCAAGCTGGTCGCCGACTTCAAGCAGGTGGGCACCATCATGCTCGAAGACTGGCTCAAGAAGGCCGGCCCGGACGGCAAGGCGATTGTCGATGCCTATCGTAAGAAATAAGCACGCGACCGGCCCCGGCGGGGGATGCCGATGATCCGGCGCCTGCTCGACGGCCTGTTCGACGCCGCGGGGGTCCTCGCGGCGTTTTTCGTTTTCGCGATCTTCGCGGTCATGATCGGGACCTCGATGTTCCGGGTGATCGGCTGGCGCACGGGCGGCTTCGAGGATATCGTCTCCTGGCTGACGGCAGCGGCGGCGTTCTTCGGCATGGCGCACACCTTCAAGCACGGCGACTTCGTACGCGTCGGCCTGCTGCTGGAAAGCCTCTCGCCGCCGAAGCGGCGCGTCTTCGAGATCATCGGGCTGGTGGTGGGCTGCCTGTTCACCGGCTACCTCGCCTGGTCGGTGACGGCTTATGTCTACGACAGCTTCGTTGTCAAGGACATGTCGGGCGGCCTGATCGTCATTCCGATCTGGATACCGCAACTGTCGATCGTCATCGGCTCCACCCTGTTTTTCGTCGCTATGGTCGATGAACTGGTACGCGTCATCGGCGGCGCCCGGCCTACCTACGTCACGGCGGTCGAAGAACGTCATGCCAAGGGCGACTTTTCGGAGGATGTATGAGCGCCTCACCAGGCCTGGCGGGGACCGGCACCATGCCTGGCGCAAGGCCTGCGCATGACGCGGGGTGCCGGGCGTGAGCGTGGTCGAGATCGGCGGTTTCCTGCTCATGGTCATGCTGCTGTTCCTGGCGGGCGGCGTCTGGATCGCCATCACCCTGGCCATCGTCGGCTGGATCGGCATGGCGCTTTTCACCAGCCAGCCGCCCATGATCTGGGGCAAGAACCTGTTTTCGGCGTTCTGGGACTCCAACAACTCGTGGGAACTGGCAGCCTTGCCGATGTTCATCTGGATGGGCGAGATCCTGTTCCGCACCAAGCTGTCCGAGGAGATGTTCGAGGGACTCGCCCCCTGGCTCAACCGCGTGCCCGGCCGGCTGATGCACACCACCATCCTGGGGTGCGGCATCTTCGGCTCGGTGTCGGGCTCGTCGGCCGCCACCTGCGCGACCATCGCCAAGGTGGCCCTGCCCGAACTCAAGAAGCGCGGTTACGACGAGAATCTCGCGCTCGGCAGCCTGGCCACCGCCGGCACGCTCGGCATCCTGATTCCGCCCTCGATCACCATGGTGGTCTACGCGGTGGCCGCCGATGCCTCGATCATCAGGATTTTCCTGGCGGGCTTCATTCCGGGATTCATCCTGATGGCACTGTTTTCGGGCTACATCGGCTGGTGGTCGCTGCGCAATCCGGACAAGGTGCCGCCGCCGGGCGAGGAGATGAGCCTTAAGGAAAAGATCCGCAAGTCCGGCAACCTGATCCCCTGCACACTGCTGATCATCTTCATCGTCTGGGTACTGGTGGCGGGCTGGGCCACAGCCACCGAATGCGCCGCCTACGGGGTGCTTGGCTCGCTGGCGATCGCCTGGAACAGCAGGAGCCTCACCTGGGAGAATTTCAAGGCCAGCCTAATGGGCGCCACCCGGGTGTCCTGCATGATCATGTTCATCCTGGCGGGCGCGGCCTTCCTCACCAAGACCATGGCCTTCACCGGCATTCCGCGCGAGCTGGCCGAGTGGGTCAACGGCCTGGGACTGAGCCCGCTGGCCCTGATCGGCGTGCTGACGGTGGTCTACCTGATCCTGGGCACGGCCTTGGACGGCATCTCGATGATCGTGCTTACCGCCGCGGTGGTGTTGCCGATGATCCAGAAAGCCGGCTTCGACCTGGTGTGGTTCGGCATATTCATCGTGCTGCTGGTGGAGATTGCAGAGGTGACGCCGCCGGTCGGCTTCAACCTTTTCGTGCTGCAGAACATGACCGGCAAGGACTCCAATGCCATCGCGCGGGCGGCGATCCCGTTCTTCGCCTGCCTGGTGGTGTGCATAGGCATCATCACAGTGTTCCCGGGCGTGGTTACCTGGCTGCCCGACGCCGTGATGGGCGTCTCCAAGTAATGCATGTGGTCGTCATCGGGGCCGGCATCGTCGGCACCTGCTGCGCAATCGAGCTGCGTCGCGATGGCCATGCGGTCACCCTCGTCGATGCCGCCGAGCCCGGCGGCGAACAGGCCGCCAGTTACGGCAACGGCGCCTGGATCAGCCCGGCTTCGGTCGTGCCGATGTCCATGCCCGGCTTGTGGAAGAAACTGCC
>Ga0068877_10000029_pt1 | contig 119496 bp, 111 predicted proteins | sample NOAtaG_FD_66437 | JGI IMG/M metagenome (GOLD analysis project Ga0068877, IMG submission 66437) | Freshwater lake microbial communities from Lake Erie, under a cyanobacterial bloom - NOAA_Erie_Diel6S_1000h metaG | ecosystem: Environmental > Aquatic > Freshwater > Lake | place: USA: Ohio, Lake...
AAGGAAATCGGCCAGCAAACTGAGTGAGCCCAAATCGAGGAAAGTCGGCTGTCTCTCGCTGTCCCGGAGGTAGAGGTGAACTCATGGTGCTCATCTTCGAGGCCTAACGTGTTGTATCAAGCAAATAAAAATGTGCTGCGGTAATACACGGCGGCACGTTCTCGGCGAACCCGTTGACCATCATTGACTCCCGCAGAAGGGAACGCTTTTTCAACATTGATAAAAATCCGGCAAACCCTGCAAGCGCACCAACCTAGGGCAATGCTAAAGATTCATGTGCTATCGGTCAAATCGAGGCCATTGAGCCGAGTGCGCTTGTCAATCGGATATTCACCATTTATACTATATGTATGTCCAGTATTTTGCCGATCCGACCGCAGCGAAACGCGCCGCCCCGGCAGCGCGAGAAGCCGCCTTTGCGGGCTTCGCGGATACTGGATCAATTGCGTGAGCGGATTCGCTATTTCCATTACGCATTGAGCGCGGGGCGCGCTTATGTTTATTGGGCACGCGATCTCATTCGGTGGCACGGGGTTCGACATACTTCAGGCGCCGCCCCTAGAACGATTCCAGGTCCACCGCCGAACCATCGGGCAGGCCTTCGATCCGGCGATGCAGGTCGCCACTGATGGCGAAGTGCCGCGCCGCCGGGATGGGCCGCATGTTCTCAGCGGAGAAACTGCCGTCGGCGAACACCGGAAAGATGGCGTAGGTGTAGCAGTCGTCAGCCTCCGGCACCTTGCCCTGGGCATGCAGGACCTCCACCAGGCCCGGGAGAAACCACTCGTCGGTACGATCGCTGCGCAGCAAGTCGGTGAAGTGTTCCCGGCTGTCCGCCACCTGCTCCAAGCCGCCCGTGGCGGTGCTCAGCCACCAGACGGTTCCCGCCTTCAGTTCGATGAAGACGTCGCCGATCACGGAGAACAGGAAGGGCGTCCAGTGCTCGCCAAGCTTCCATGACCAATGCGCCCGCAATGCGGCGACGGCTGCCGGGCTTGGGTGGAAGGTCAGTTCGGACCAGGTTGCCATGGCGAGCCATGCATCGAGCAGGCAACAACGTGCGCCTGCAACGCACGACATTGGCTCAATTGCATGAAACGGGGGCGGCGTGAAGGACTCGCCGTTTGCCGGGTCGATGGAACCTCGCGGCGTCTGCTTGCCGCGCGGGCCGTGCCGAACTCGACTAGCCGCCCACCCTCGCGCGCGCCAGCGCCGCGCCCGCACCTAGCGCCTCCAGCTTGGCCAGCGCGATTTCGCGCGACATCGGCGCCATGCCGCAGTTGGTGCAGGGGTAGAGCTTTTCCCTGGCTACGTACTTGAGCGCCTGGTTGATGGTGCCGGCGACCTGTTCGGCCGTTTCCACCGTGTCGCTGGCCACGTCGATGACGCCCACCATCACGTCCTTGCCGTCGAGCAGCTTGATCAGGTGCATGGGCACATGCGAGTTTGCGCATTCGAGGGACACCTGGTCGATGCGGCTTTTGGCCAGCGCCGGGAAGATGGCTTCGTACTGGCGCCATTCGCCACCGAGGGTCTCTTTCCAGTCGAGGTTGGCCTTGATGCCGTAGCCGTAGCAGATGTGGACGGCGGTGGTGCACTTCAGGCCCTCGATGGCGCGGTGCAGGGCGTCGATGCCCCAGGCCGATACGTCGTCCATGTAGACGTTGAAGGCCGGCTCGTCGAACTGGATCACGTCCACGCCGTCGGCTTCCAGCGCGCGCGCTTCCTGGTTGAGCAGTTCGGCAAAGGCCATCGCCAGCCGCGCCTTGTCGCCGTAATGGCGGTCGGCGATGGTGTCGACGATGGTCATCGGGCCGGGCATGGTGATCTTGAGCTTCTTTTGAGTATGGGCGCGCGCCAGCCGGGCCTCGGTGGCATGCACCCGCCCCTTCAGCCTGAGCGGCCCCACCACCACCGGCACCATGGCGTCGTAGCGGTTGTTGCGAATGCCCATCTTCACCTTGTGCTCGAAATCGATGCCTTCGACGAACTCGAGGAAGCCGTGCACAAAATGCTGGCGCGACTGTTCGCCTTCGGTGACGATGGCCAGGCCGGCGTCTTCCTGCGCCTTGATCCACAGCAGCGTGGCGTCGCGCTTGGCGGTGGCCAGGTTCTCGCCACTGACGGCCCATTGCGGCCAGAGCTTGTTGGTTTCGGCCAGCCAGAAGGGTTTTGGCAGGCTGCCGGCGATGGTGGCGTCGAACATGGTGTCTCCGTTGTTGTGCGAGCGTCGGGCGAAGCGCGAATGGTAGCGCAGGCGCCGCTAGCGGCAGCCGCGTCCCTTCCAGAGTTCCCAACGGTTTCCGCGTTCGTCGCGGCCGGTCTGACCGATGTCAGGAAAGCGCGGCGCGTCCAGCTCGATGGCGGTGGAGCTGTCCTTGTCCCACAGCAGCACCACATACAGGCTGCCCGGCTTGTAGTGCATGTTCTGCTTGGCCTTGTTCAATTCCAGGCCGCGCAGCACGAGGGCGTCGACCCGGTACGGACCGGACCAGCCGTTGATGTTTTCCTGGCGCCCGCATACGGTTTGGCGGACGAACGCGTTACCCCCCTCCGGCACCGCCAGGCACAAAAGGCACAGTACCGGCGCCAGAATCAGCCGCCGGCCTGCGCTTGCTCCGAGTGGTTGTCCGCTTCGCAAGGACACGCTCCGTTCGCGGCCCGGTGCGCCGCTCCGCCGATTGTCCCCCAAACCCGCGCCGGAGCATGCAAGAGACTGCGACGGGTTGGCGCCGCAGTGGTAAATTGCGGCCTCCCAGGGTCCCGGATTCGCATCGCCATGACCGCCAAGACACTGCGTGCACTGCGTATTGCCTGCGTCTTCATTTGCGCCTGGTGCGCCGCCTGCGTGGCGCATGCCCAGGCAGGCGCCATTGTCGACCATGTCCATGTGGCCGAGGCGGCCAGGCGCGGCGCCATCATCTGGGACACCCGCTCGCCGGCGGAGTACCGGCAGGGCCATGTGCCCGGCGCTATCAACATCGGCGACCCCAACGTGGTGCTGCGCAACCCGAACACCGAGGACTTCATCGCGCAGGCTCGAATCGAAAGGATACTGGGCGAGGCGGGCATCGACCCGCAGGCCGAGATCGTCATCTACGGCACCCGCGCCGCCACCAGCGCCTACTTCGCCCACTACACAGTCCAGTATTTCGGCGGCACGCGCTCGAAGGTGTACCACGACGGCATCGACGGCTGGCGCGCCGCCGGCCAGCCGGTCTCCACCGCCGCCCAGGCGCGCGCGCCGGTGGCGCTGACGCTGGTGCCGCGCGCCGCCAACAGCGTTTCCACGGCCGAGGTCGTCGCCGGGCTGAAGAATCCCGACGTGCAGCTCATCGATGTGCGCACCCCGGGCGAGTTCGCGGGCGAGGACATCCGAGCCATCCGCGGCGGCCACATTCCAGGCGCCATCAACATCCCCTACGAGCAGAACTGGGTCGACCCCGACACCGCGCAAAAACTTGCGCGCCGCCAGGTGGCCGACAACGCCGGCATGTCGCTCAAGCCGCGCGACTCCCTCAAGGCCCTGTACGCCCGACTCGACCCGGACAAGGAAACGGTGGTGTACTGCCAATCCGGCGTGCGCGCCGCCGAGACCGCAGCCGTGTTGACCGAACTCGGGTTCCGGAACGTCAAGGTGTATGACGCATCCTGGCTGGGCTACGGCAACAGCCTGGACTTGCCGGCCAACAATGCGGTGTTCCTCAACGTCGGCGCCCTCAACAGCCGTATCGGCGCCATGCAGAACCGCATCGAGGCGCTGGAAAGGGAGCTGGCCGCCGCGCGCGCGCAAAAATCCGCCCCCTGAATGCCCGCATCCACAACTATCCGTACCCCGCCATGCTCTGGAACTGCCCGCACTGCCAGCAACCGATCACGCAGAAGACGCTGAAGATGGTCAAGCTCGAGGCCGAAGGCGGCCGGCGGGCGCTGCAGTGCCCCGCCTGCAACCAGGAAGTTGAGATGAACGTGCATTCGGCCGAATACTGGCAACTGCTGATCATGCTGGCCGGACTGCCCTTCCTCTGGTGGGCCAGCAAGACCGGCTCGGACTTCGCGATGGTCGTGGCCGGCGCTGTGGTGGCCGCCGGCATTTTTTCCACGCTCTACGTCAGGAAGCGCATCCTCGGACCCTGGAAGCGCTTTCGCGCGCCCGCCGGGAAACCCTGAAGTGGTCCCTGGCGGGAAAGGCAGGGCACCAACGCCGGCGGTGGTTGCAACCATGCCGGATTTAATTTATAAAGCGATAATTAAGCACATAATCACGGCTTCCCGGTACGCGCCTGGGACGCGGGGTTCACACCCAGCGGGCGCCCGTCTATCACCCACTTCCAAGGAAACGCCATGGAACTCGGCTTCTTCACCATGCCCCTGCACCCGCCCGGGCGCAACTACATCGAGACCCTCAAGGAAGACCGCGAAGCCATCATCATGGCAGACCGGCTCGGCTTCAGCGAGGCCTACGTCGGCGAGCACACCACCGACCTGGCGGAAACCATACCGTCCTGCCTGATGTTTTTGTCGAGCCTGGTGCATGCCACCTGCAGGGTGAAGCTCGGCACCGGCACCCTCAATCTGCCCAACGGCCATCCCGCCGCATTCGCGGCGAACGTGGCCATGCTCGACAACATGCTCGAGGGCCGCCTGATCGTCGGCATCAGCCCCGGCGGACTGCCCTCCGACATGGAGGCTTTCGAAAACCTGGACCGCGACCGCAAGGCGATGTTCCTCGAATGCATCAACACGATGATCGCGATCTGGACCGGCGACGCCCCCTACAACATCAAGGGCCAGTTCTGGAATGTTTCCACCGAGCGCACGCTGATTCCCGAAATCGGCCAGGGCACCATCCTCAAGCCCTACCAGCGTCCGCACCCGCCCATCGTCATCACCGCGGTCGAGCCTTTTTCTGCAGGCGTCACCGCCGCGGCCGCGCGCGGCTGGGAGCCGATTTCCGCCAACTTCCTGTTGCCGCGGTGGGTCAAGTCGCACTGGGACAAGTACACCGCCGGCTGCGCGCAGGCCGGACGGCGCGCCGATCCGGCCAACTGGCGGGTGGCCAAGTCCATCTTCGTGTGCGAGGACGGCAAGGTCGCGCAGGCTTACGGCAAGGGCGAGAACAGTCCCTATCGCTTCTACTACAAGCAGTTGCTCCACAAACTCCGGAAGGCCGGGCGTACCAACCTGTTCAAGGAATCCAAGGACGCGCCCGACGAGTCGGTCACCCTCGACGGCGTTGTCGATCGTCTGGTGATGGCCGGCACGCCGGAGGAGGTGGCGGAACAGATCCTCGCCTTGCGCGCTGAGACCGGCGATTTCGGCACCCTTCTGTACGCGGGCACCGACTGGGCCGATCCGGCACTCGGCAAGCGCTCCATGGAATTGCTGGCGGAGAAGGTCATGCCGATGGTCAACCGGGCCATCGCCGCCGAGCAGCCGCTGGCCGCCTGAGAAACCGCCGCGCGCCGCGCCCGCGGCGTCAGTGGAACGCGACCGCGGTGTGGCGAATGATCGCGTGCGGCGTCCGGTATTTTTCGGCCTGCACGCGTTCGTCGTCCGTCTTGGTCTGCGCCTGCATGTAGGCGCCGAGTTGCCTTGACACCTCGACCGCGCGTCGCCCGGCGGCCATGCGGGCAGCCTCGAACTGGGCAAGCGCGTCCGGTATGGTGACGCTCGCGGCGAGTGCATCCGCCAGGGCGCACGCATCGCTTACCGCCTTGGTGACGCCCATGCCGCAATGCGGCCGCGCCACGAAGGCGGCGTCGCCCAGCAAGGCAACGTCACCATAGGTCATGCGCGGGACCAACTGGTCGAAAATCGGCTGGATCAGCGGCTGTGCGGTGAGTGCGACGATTTCGGCGAACTGCGGCGCCAGCAGGCGGTTTGCGTCGGAGCGCATCTGCGCGATGTGGCGTGGGTCGAGCAGGTGCGGCGCGATGCCGCTCGGGTAGGTGATGCCGTCGATGCCGGTCATGAGGCGCGGTAGAGCCTCTTGCTCATCGGCCGGCCGATACCACACGAAACTGAAACGGCGCAGCCCGTTGTCGACGCCCCCATCCATGCCGGCGATCGGATAGCCGATCATCTGCTCGCCCGGCGGAATGCAGAAGCCGAATTTGTCGACCAGGGTTTCCCTGGTCCGGGGGGAAATCCGATGCTCCTCGACCATGCCGCGCCAGGCGACATATCCGGCATATTCCGCGCGCACCTCCGGCGCGAGAATGCCGCGCACCGCGGAACGCAGCCCGTCGGCCGCCACCAGCAGATCGGCTTCGCGGGTGACGCCGTCGGAAAACTGCGCACGCACGGCTTCGCCCGCGGCCGGGGCCCGCTCGAAACCTGTAAACGATACGCCGTAACGAATGGCGCCTTGCGGAACCTGCGCGCGCATCAGCTTGTAGACGCGCCCCCACGCGGTGAAGATCTGGTCGTAGCGCCAGGACTCGATCACCTCGCCCGCGAGATCGAAAACCACGCGGTCCGATACCGTGGGGCCGAGCTGGGAAATGTCGCAGCCCGCACGCGCCATCGCCTGGTGAAGTTCCGCATGCGTGGCAATGCCGGCACCCCGACCTTCGAGCTCGCTGCCGGCCTTCTCGAACACCTCGACGCTCCACCCCGCACGGGACAACAGGGCTGCGGCGCTCAGGCCGGCAACCGATCCGCCCACCACGATGGCGTGCCGCTTCATGGTTGATCCAGTTCTGTCAGTCGCCCGGGGCGGATATAAGCCGGCCAGGCAGCAGGCGCCTTGCGCCAGGCATCACGCGCCGAGATAGAGGTTCTTAACCATCTCGTTGTTTTCGAGTTCGGCGATGTCCTTGCTCTCGAACGCGATCTCGCCATGCACCAGCACGTAACCGCGATGCGCGATCTTGATCGTCTGGTGGAAATTCTGCTCCGCCATCAGCACGGTGAGTCCGAACTTGCGATTGAGTTCGCCGATCTTCTCGATGGTCTGCGACACCAGGAGCGGCGAAAGCCCTACCGACGGCTCGTCGACCAGGAGCAGCTTGGGGGCGGACATGAGCGCGCGCGCGATGGCCACCATCTGCTGCTGGCCACCGGACATGCTGCCGGCCAGTTGGCGACGGCGCTCCCGCAATACGGGAAAAGTCTCGTAGCAGAACTCCAGGTTCTTTTCGCGCTCCATGCGCGCCGCTGGGCGATACGCGCCGAGCTGAAGGTTTTCCTCGACCGTGAGCTTGGGGAAGAGGCGCCGGCCCTCGGCCACCATCACCACCCCCATGTCGACGATTTCCTGCGGGCCCTTGCCGATGAGATCGTGCGAAACACCGTCGAGCGTGAGGGTGATCTTGCCGGCGCTCGGCCGCACCAGGCCGGTCAGGCACTTCATGAGCGTGCTCTTGCCGTTGCCGTTGGTGCCGAGCAGCGCGACCGTCTCGCCCTGCTTGACATGGATGGAGACCCCTTCCAGCGCGCGGACGGCGCCGTAACCTGCCGAAACGCCTTCGACTTTGAGTTCAAGCGCCAAGATAAGCCCTCTGCACGTCGGGATTTTTCACGACCTCGCCCGGTGCGCCGCCGGCGATCAGCTTGCCTGCATCCAGGCAGATCACGCGGTTCGAGAAACGCATGATCGCGTGCATGATGTGCTCGATCATGATGATGGTGATGCCCTTGTCGGAAAGCCTGAACAGGATGGCAAGCACCTCGTCGCACTCGGCGTTGGACAGTCCGGCCATCGCCTCGTCGGAAATCAGCAGCGCGGGGCGGGCGGCCATGGCGCGCGCCAGTTCGAGCTTGCGCAACTCCACCTGCGAGAGACCCGCGCAGGGTGCGTTCATCTTGTCGCCCAGGCCCATGTCGCTGAGGATGGATTCGGCCTCGCCACGGATGTCGGCCTTGTGGGCGGCGCCGCGGTGGGTCACGTACTCCAGCGGCACCGCCAGGTTTTCCACCGGCGTCATGCTGTGGAAGGGCCGCGGGATCTGGAAAGACCGGGCGATGCCGCGCCGCGTGCGCTGGTGCGGCGGCATGCCGTTGAGGTTCTCGCCCTTGAAGACGATAGCGCCGGCGTCGTTCTTGAGCGCGCCCGAAATGCAGTTGATGAGCGTGGTCTTGCCGGAGCCGTTGGGCCCGATCAGGCCCAGGCGCTCGCCCTGCGCGACCTCGACACTGACATGGGAGAGCGCGGTGAAGCCGCCAAAATGCTTGGAGACATCGTCAACCTTGAGGAGGATCTGCCCCGCGGACTGGCTCATTTAGCCGCCCCTCCCGCCGCCGGCTTGGGCGCTTCGGCGCGCTTCTTGAAAAGGCCCAAGATGCCCTGCGGCGCAGCGACGACGAAGAACACTAGAAGTACACCGACGATGAGCACGTTGAGCTCGGAGGAGATGGTCACCGTCACCAGTTGCTGCACGGTGCCCAGCAGCACCGCGCCGATCACCGGCCCCAGCCAGGAGGACGTGCCGCCTATGATGGGCATGGCCAGCGCCGAGACGGAATAGTTCAGGCTGAAGGCGCTGACCGGCTCGATGAAACTCATGTACATCGGGAACGGCGCGCCCGCCGCGCCCATCAGGGCACCGGAAATCACCGTGGCGATCAGTTTCAGCCTGAGCGTGGGCACGCCCATGCATTCGGCAGCCTCTTCGTTGTCGCGGATGGCGCGCAGGCCCCGGCCGATCCAGGAGTTTTCGATGTAGCGCGCGATGATGATCGCGGCGATGGTCATGATCGCCATCACGAAGAACAGCATCTTGGTGTAGCTGGTGAAAGGCGCGATCGGGTCCGGGCGCGTCATCTGCACACCCTTGGCTCCGCCCAGGAATTCGGTGTTGGTGATGATGGTCTCGCAGATGATGGCCATGGCCACGGTGGCGATCGAGAAAAAGATGCCGCGCAGGCGCAGGGACAACAGGCCGATACCAAGCCCGAGCACGCCGGTGAACATGGCGGCCACGATGATCTGCACCACCAGCGGCGCGGCGAACGCCTTGATCATGAACAAGGCGGAATAGCCGCCCAGCGCAAAAAACGCGCTGGTACCGAAGTTCACGTAGCCCGCGTAGCCGCCCAGTATGTTCCAGGCGATGGCCAGCACAATGAATTGCAGCACCACATAGGAGGCGAAGAACACGTACTCGTTCTGCACGCTGCCTAGAAGCAACAGCGCCGCCAGCAGGGCCACGCCGCATCCGAGGTAAAACTTGAGAGAGTTGCCGTTCATCGAGCGAGCACCTCGGTCCTGGCCGTGATCATCTTACTTGCGCCCTTTGGCCTGCTTCGCGGCCGCCGGCTTCTTGGCCGCGGCTTTGGTGAGCGCGGGCTTCGTGGCAGCCTTGTTCACCGCCTTCTTGACCGCAGGCTTGGCCGACGCCTTCTCAGCCGCCTCGGGCGGCCACACCCCGGCAGCCACCACCTTGGCCATGCTCTCGCTGGTGAATTCGGCACGCGGCTGGTCGCCGCCGATGACGAACATCAGGATGGACTCGCGGTTCTTCGGCCCCTTGGTTACATTCATGAAGCGACGGGACGCTCCGGCGGGAAAGGAGATCACGTCGAGCGGCTTGAGGTCGACATGCTCGAGTTTGCCCTTTTCGTTTTCCCAACTGGCACGCCACACACCTGTCATGCAGATGAAGGTTTCGTTGGTGTCGTGGTTATGCAGCATCGGGCCCTTGCCCGGCAGCGCCTTACAGTAACCCAGATTGAAGCCTTCGGTGATCTTGATCGCGGCCATGCGGGAGGCCTGCGCGCCCACCGGCGACTGCATGCCGGCTCCCTCGCCCTTGGGCGGCTGGAACCCGATCACGTTGAAAAGCGTACGCTCCGAACCCGGCATCTTGCTGTCGGGCAGGCCGCCGTCGAAACCCTTGATTTTGGAAAAGCGCGCGACGCGCTTCATCATCTCGGCGCGGGAAAACCCCCTGCGCGCAAGTTGTTCCTTGTATTCCATGATGCCTCCTTTCCTCGCCTGCTTTTTCTCGGCCCGGGCGCTGCCCGCGGCCCACTCACCGGCCGAACAAACCCTGCGGGCGGACGCCCAGCACGACCAGCAACAATCCAAACGCGACCGCCGGCGCCCATGATGCGCCGAAGAAGGTCAAGACCAGGGTTTCGGCCACGCCCAGAATGAGGCCGGCAGCGACGGTCCCGCTCATACTGCCCAGGCCGGCCATAACCACCACGCAGAACGTGCGACCGATGTAGACGCGTCCCAGCTGAGGATCGATCGGCCCGACGATGATGAGCAGCGCCCCGGCAACCGCGGTGACGGCCGTGGCGATGCCGAACGCCCATTGCTTGACGCGTACCGGATCCGCACCCATCAACGACAGGGCGACCTGATCCTGCGCTACCGCCTTGATAGCGCGTCCCATGAAGGTCTTGCCGAGATACAGCGTCAGTCCGATGGTCAGCAACAAGGCCGCGCCGAACGCGACGATCAGCCGCAGGGGTACGCGCAGGTCTTCGGTGAGATCTATGCTCTTGCCGATATACGGAGCCTCCACCAGACGCTGGTCCACGCCGAAGGCAAGGATCAGCGCCACTTCGAGGATGAAAGCGACACCGAAGAAAAACGCCAGCCCGCGCAGGCCGGCATCCGTCCCGCGACTCTCGAACATCGTGTGATAGCCCCGGTACATGCCCACGCCGAGCGCGAAAAACGGTAGCGCGAGCACCAGTCCTGCGACGATCGGGTCCCAGCCGAATCCGCACAGCCAATACGTGGCATAGCCTCCGGCGACCAGGAATGAAGGATGGGCGATGTGCGGTACGTCGAGCAGGCCGAACGAGACGGAAAGACCGATCGACACCGCCGCGTAGAAGCAGCCCAACAGCAGCCCGAACACCAGTGCGCCGGACAAGAGATCCCAGGAGAACACGCTCTAGCTTTTCAAGGTTATGAAAGTTATCGATCCGGTCGAAGGCATGCGTCTGTGCCGATCCGGACACGGCGACGGATATTATCCCATCGCCGCTCCAAGATCATGGAGGATGCAAAACTTGCAAGTCGGCAGTCGTGCCCGCTTAGCCGTTGCGCGCCTTCTCGTACGGGAACTTGAATTCCCCGGACTTGTACTGCGCCGGCGCCACGATCACCTGCTTGCCGGGCAGGCGGAACTGCTCGATGTCCTTATCCTTGATGCCGTTGAACTGCACCATCAGGACGCGGGCATTGGCCCATTCGCCGTTGCGCTGGTACCTGATCGGACCGACGATGGTCTTGTGCTCGTTGTCGCGGATGTACTTGGCGAGCGCCTTGTGGTCGAGCCCCTTGGTCGCGTTGATCGCCGCCTCGAGCACCTGACCGATCGCGTAATTGAAAGGCGGCAGATAGAAGCCGAGCGGGTCGACCTTCTCCGCCTTCGCTTTGACCGCATAGCGTGTGAGGAAGTCCTTGAGGCCGGGGAAGTCGACCGTCTTCTCGGGCGCGTAGGAGGTGAAATTGACGATGCCGTTGAGCTGCGAGCCCAGGCTTTCCATGATGGGGCCGAACTGCAGGCCGACCATGCCGCCACCGAACACCTTGACGCTGCTGCCCAGCCCGATCTCGTTGGCAGCGCGCACGATGGCCACCGACTCGCTCGGGTAGGACGCCACGAACACGACGTCCGGCTTGGCCGCCTTGACCGACCGGATCATCGACGAGAACTCGGTGGTGTTGGGCGGATACTTCTGGTCATAAACGGTGTTGAGACCGTTGTGCTTGGCGAGGTTCTTGGCGCCGGTGGCGAGGGCCATCGAGAACTCCGCGTCGGCGGCGAGGAAGGCGATCGTCTTGGCGCCGCGCTTCATGGCCAGATCGATGAAACCGGTGAACCAGGTGACCGAATCGTTCCAGGGCGCGTTGTTGAACCACATGTCGTGCTGGATGCGCTCGTTGACCTCGAACGAAAAATTGCCCATCAGCAAGAGGCCACGCTGCTTGACCAGCGGCATGATTGGCGCGGTCGGGTTGGTTCCGTACGGCGCGACCAGGAGGTCGACCTTGTCGACGTCGAGGAGCTTGGTGTAGATGCCCGGGGTGGTGGCCGGGTTGGACTGGTCGTCATAGACGATCAGTTCAACCTTGCGGCCCAGGATGCCGCCCCTGGCGTTGACGTCATCGCGCCACATCTGCTGGCCGAGCAGGGCCGCCTTGCCGCCGGCGCCGAGGCCGCCGGTCTGGGCGATCGACAGGCCGATCTTGATGGGCGCGCCCTGTGCGGAGGCGCCGGTGGACAGCGCGGCGGCGGTGGTCCCGGCGGCGGCCAAGAACGTGCGGCGCGTCACCGCGCCTTGCTTGCTTTGTTTCATCGGATCATCTCCTTCGATCTGGATTTGTCGGCTTCAACTACAACTGAAATTTGATTATCACCGGGAACGCATGGTATCGATCCCTCGGGAAAACCCTGCGCATGCCTGGCAAGTCGCATGCACGACGCGCTTCATGCTCCCGCGATGCGCCCCCCGCTGCGTGACCACCACACCGGCAAATGCGTGCAGTCCGCGGCATCTGCGCCGCTGGCGGCGGCACGATCAAAGCACGCAAGCGCCTGGGCCGTCAGAGGCAATTCGCGCCCGCGTGCGGCGCCCTCGGCAAGCATGGTGCGCAGGTCCTTGCGCAGGGTGCCCACGTCGACGCTCACCGCACCGGTCGCACCGCCGGCCAGTGCCGCGGCGATCGCCGGGCCGCGCGACTTGAGCATGTTGGGACCACCGGAGGTGTCCGAAAGAATGTCCACGATTCGCTTGGGATCGATGCCAAGGTCATCGATGAGCGAAACGGCTTCGCCAAGGGCCTGCCAGTACACAAGCAAGGGCAGGTTGATCGCCAGTTTCATGGACGCGCCGGCGCCATGCGGCCCGAGATGCTCGATGCGGCGACATAGCAGTTCGAGCACCGGTCGCGCGCGCGCCACATCAGCGTCTGCGCCGCCCACGAATCCAAGCAGCTTGCCTTCCGCCGCGGGGCCGGTCGAACCACCGACCGGACATTCCACATAGGCCGCGCCGGCGGCGGCGACACGTTGTGCGTTGGCGCGCTGCGCCTCGGGCCGTACCGTGCTCATGTCGATGAAAAGCCCTCCCGCGGCCGCACCCGCCAGAAGCCCGTCGGGCCCGCCATACACGGCCTCCAGGGCCACCGCGTCCGAGACGATGCTGATGACCACGGGCGCGGCCTGCGCCAGCGCGCGCGCCGTGGCCAGCGCCTGCGCGCCGGCAGCGACGGCTGCAGCCGTGCCGGCGGGCGTACGGTTCCAGACCGATACCTGGTGGCCGAGGCCGACTAGGCGTTTGGCGATTGCAGACCCCATCCGGCCCGTGCCGGCGATACCGATATGCATGAGCAACTCCTGCGGGAGAAAACGACTGGCGACGGCTGTCAACACCCTGCAATGGCCAAAAGTGCCGGCCTGGTCCGGCAACCGCTGCCGCCCTGGCGAACTGCACTGGTGATGCATGGGTCGCCACATCGGCGATTGACAGCACCTGTAAACACCAGTTAAATGTACACTACAAGTTATCGTTAGATAAACAAAGCCAGACAAAATTCCAGAAAAGTCGGCAGCGCGCCGCAGCAACGCATGGCGCCGGCTTGTCGTGCAGGGGTTGTCGTGCAGGGGTCGTCGTGCAGGGGTTGTCGTGCAGGCGATGTGGCGACCAGGGGACGGTGACGCTCGGCGCGCTTTCACGGGGGCAAGCCATCCGGGATAAACGATCGGGGACAAGCCAGCGGGGATGAACCCCAAACACAATGATGTCGGCCCTTCCCGCGGGAAACGTCGATGCCGATGTCCGTCGCTAACGCAAAATCACTGCCAGCACAACTTATGATCAGACTCCACGGCTTCTTTCGTTCGCTCGCCTCGTACCGGGTGCGGGCCGCCCTGCGCCTGAAAGGAATCGAATTCGAGGAGGTTGAAGTGGACCTTCTCAAGGGCGCGCAGTTTTCTCCGGAATTTGATGCGGTCAACCCGCAGCACGCCGTTCCGGTCCTCGAGATCGATGGACTGCGGCTGGTGCAGTCGCTGCCAATCATCGAATATCTGGACGAGCGCTTTCCTTCGCCCGCCCTGCTACCCGGGGACGCGGCCGGACGGGCGCGCGTGCGTGCGCTGGCCCAGATCGCGGCCTCCGACGTGCATCCGCTGATCGTGCCCCGGGTGCGCAACTACCTCGGCAACCCGCTCGGCCTGCCGGAAGAGGCCAAGCAGGCGTTCATCCAGCACTGGTTCTCGCTCGGCTCGGCCGCGCTCGAGGCCAGGTTGGTGCGCGACCCGGAGACCGGCACTTTCGCCCACGGTAACACCCCTGGGATAGCGGATGTGGTGCTCACCTCGCATGTGCTGGGCGCACGCGTGTTCAAGACCGACATGTCCTCCGCACCCAGGCTGAGCGCGCTGGCAGATCGTTGTCTGGCGCTCGCCGCCTTCGACGCCGGCGGGATGAAGCAGCTGCTCTGAGCCGGCAAAACGCCGCGCCGGAATCGCATCACAGCAGGTGAAACATCACTTCAACCTGGCGCTGGGCCTGGCGGACCACGTCTTCGTGCTCATCACCGGATGCATGGTGTTCGACGGCCCGGCCGACAGCGTGCGTCCCGCGTGCGAACAGCGGTGACCCAGCCGCTTGGGGTATTCTGATCCCGCCAGCTTGCCAGCCCCAACCTCTCGAGGAGATTTCAGTGTTCTACACCTGTACCCCCGGTTGCACCGACCCGGCGCACAACCACGTCCCGGCACGCGCCGCCGCCGCCAAGCGGCCCGCCTCGCGCCTGACGGTTTCCGTGCCTGGCAAAAAAACCGCGGTGAAGACCGCGCGCGGGACCAAGGTGGTGGACATGCACTGCCATTACCTCAATCCAGCGGTGAACCAGAAAATCGCCCACCTCAACCCCGGCCAGTACGATCCGACCACGGTGTTCGCCAATGCATTGACCCGCGAGACCAACGTCAAGCAAATGGCCACCCGCGCGCCCAAGCTCGTGGGCGTGGCCGAGCGCCTGAAGGACATGGACAAGATGGGGGTCGACATCCAGGCCGTGTGCCCGGCGCCCTATCACTTCCTCTACTGGACCGACCGCGACATGGGCGCGGCGCTCGCCCGGGAAGTCAACGACGGTATCGCAAAGGTGGTAGCCGATACCCCCGACCGGTTCGTGGGCATGGGCTCCGTGCCGCTGCAGGCCGCAGATCTGGCCGTAAAGGAACTCGATTACGTCGTCAAGACCCTGGGCTTCCGCGCCGTGGAGATCTGCACCAGCGTCAACGGCAAGAACCTGACCGACCCCGACCTGAAGTTGGACAAGTTCTTTGCGCGCGCCGAGGAACTGGGCGTGATGATCTTCATGCACCCGCTGGGCTGGACGCAGGCCGACCGCCTGACCAATCACTATTTCAATAATGTGATCGGCAACCCGCTCGACTCGACCGTCGCGGTGTCCCATCTGATTTTCGATGGCGTCGTCGCACGCCATCCCAAGCTCAAGTTCCTGGTGGCGCACGGCGGCGCCTACGTCGCCCACTACTGGGCGCGCATGGATCATGCATGGGGCGCCCGCGAGGACTGCCGCACGATGATCAAGCGCCGCCCCTCCTCGTACCTGGAAAAATTCTACTTCGACACCATCACCCATGATCCGGTGATGCTCAAGCGCCTGGTCGAACGCTTCGGCGCCGACCATGTGGTGCTGGGCACCGACTATCCGTACGACATGGGCGACTACGACCCGCTCGGCACCATCCAGGCGGCCAAGCTGTCCAGGGCCGACAGTGCGCTGGTGGCGGGCGGCAACGCCATGAAACTCCTGAAGATTCGCGCCTAGCCCGTGCGACTTTCGCGCACGCGGCGCGGCCTGGTGGCGGCTGCCGGGCTGTCCGCCCTGCCGGGCATCGTCTTCTCGCAGGGGTATCCGGCGCGGCCGATCCGCATCCTGGTCGGCTTCACCCCGGGCGGCCTGCCCGACATCACAGCGCGCCTCATCGGCCAGAAGTTGTCGGAGAACTGGAAACAGCCGGTGACGGTGGAAAACCGCGCCGGCGCAGGTGGCAATATCGCCGCGCAGGCGGTGGCGGCGGCGCCGCCGGATGGCTACACGCTGCTGTCGATATCGTCGGCCCACACCAGCGCACCGGCGATCTACCCGAAGCTGCCGTTCGACGTGGCCAGGGACTTCGCCGGCATCACCATGACCGCAACCGGCCCGTGCCTGCTGATCGTGGCGCCGGACCTGCCGGTCAAGACCGCTGCGGACCTCGTCGCCCTCGCGAAAGCGAAACCGGGGGCGCTCAACTATTCATCCGCCGGCATCGGCAGCGGAACCCACTTCGCCGTCGAGACCCTCAAGGCGCAGGCAGGCATCGAGGTGGTGCACATCCCCTTCAAGGGCATCCCGGAGGCGCTGGCCGAGGCCGTCGCCGGCCGGGTGCACTTCTTCATGGCGCCTTTCGCCACCGCCATCGGGCTGGTCAAGGACGGCCGCGCGAAGGCGATCGCGGTCACCAGCCCGAAGCGCGTGGCCGAAACCCCCGGAATACCGACAGTGGCAGAATCCGGCGTGCCGGGGTACAGGTACGCAATCTGGTCGGGCCTTCTCGCGCCGGCGAAGACGCCGCGCGCATTGATCGAGCAACTCAATGCCGAAGTGGTGCGCATCCTGCGGCTCCCCGAAACGGCGCAGCGCCTGGCCCCGCTGGGTACTGAAGCAGCCCCCGGCAGCCCGGACGATTTCGACCGGCTGATCGCGGAAGAAGTGGCGGGTTTTAACCGCCTGGCGCGCGCCGCCAACATCAAGGTCGAATGACATTCATCAACCCCACTCGAAGGACATGACATGAAAGCCAAAGTCAACGGCATCGAAATCAATTACAGCGTCGAGGGCGAAGGGCCCTGGATCACCCTGTCGCACTCGCTGGCCTGCGATTACGGAATGTGGGATCCGCAGATGGACATGCTCAAGAAGCACTTCAAGGTGCTGCGCTTCGACACCCGCGGGCATGGCCAGTCCAGCGCGCCGGAAGGCGAGTACACGCTCGAGCAGATGGCCGACGACGTGCATGGCCTGTTTACCCACCTGGGCATCACCAGCACCCACTGGATGGGCCTGTCGATGGGCGGCATGATCGGCCAGACCTTCGCCCTCAAGTATCCCGGCGTGTTCCGGAGCATGATCCTCGCCGACACCACCAGCCGCCAGCCGCCCAACGGCGCGGCCATGTGGGGCGAACGCATCCAGGCCGCCAAGACCAAGGGGATGGAAGGCCTGGTCGACGTCACCCTGGCGCGCTGGTTCACCGAGTCCTACCGCGCGGCCAACCCCGAGGTCATGAAGAACATCGGCGCGGTGATCCGCAACACGCCCGTCGCGGGCTACGCCGGCTGCTGCGCCGGCATCTCCAAGATCGACCTCACCGACCGCCTCAAGGAAATCAACTGCCCGACCCTGGTGATCGTGGGCGAGCAGGACCACGGCACCCCGGTGGCCGCATCGCAAGCCATCCAGGCCAACCTGCCCGGCGCCGAACTGCTGGTGATTCCGTCGGCGGCGCACATTTCCAGCATCGAGCAGGCGCAGATCTTCAACATCGCGGTGCGCGACTTCCTGACCCGCGTGACTACCGGCAAATAAGGGAGACACGATGCGGGCGACGATGCCGGCGCGGGCCGGGCGCGCGAGGGCCGCGCTGGTAGCCGCCATGGTGCTGGCCGCCACTCTGGCCGGCGCCGGCGCCCCGGCGCAGGCGCAGTCCTGGCCGTCCAAGCCGGTGCGCCTGATCGTGCCTTTCCCGCCCGGCGGCGGCAATGACGTAATTGCCCGCGCGGTCGCCCAGAAACTGGGCGACCGGCTCGGGCAGCCCGTCGTGGTGGAAAATCGGGCCGGCGCCAACGGCATCGTCGGTCTGCAGGCCCTGATGCAGGCGGCGCCCGACGGACACACCATCGCCGTCGGCGCAGCGGGCCCGCTGGCCGTCAATCCCAGCCTGTACGACAAGCTGCCCTACGACCCGGTCAGGGATTTCGCGCCGGTCAGCAACCTAGTGAACTTCCCGCTGCTACTGGTCACCCATCCCTCGGTGGCGGCAAAAACCATCCGTGAACTGGTGGCGCTCGCCAGGGCGCAGCCGGGCAAGCTGCATTATTCGTCGCCCGGGAGCGGCAATTCGGGCCACCTCGCCGGCGAGCTCTTCAACACCATGGCTGGCGTCAAGACCGTCCACGTGCCCTACAAGGGCCAGGGACCGGCCCTCACCGACCTCATCGCCGGGCAGGTGCAGATGCTCTACAGCAGCATTCCCTCGGTGCTGCCGCATGTGCGCCAGGGTCAGCTCAACGCGATCGCCGTCGGCAGCGCCAGGCGCATCGCCCCCCTGCCCGACATTCCCACCATCGCCGAATCCGGTGTGCCCGGCTACGAGGCCTATTCATGGGTCGGCCTGGTCGCGCCCGCCGCCACGCCGCGCGCGGTCGTGACCCGCCTGCACCGTGAGGTCGTCGAAATCCTCAAGGAGAAGGATGTCGCCGAAAAGCTCAGCGGCCAGGGGGCCCTGCCGGTCGGCGACGCCCCGGAACAGTTCGCCGCCTACATCAGGGCGGAGATCGACAAATGGGGCGCGGTGGTGCGCTCGTCGAACATCAAGATCGACTGACAATGAGCGAGGTTGCGATCGCGGCTATGCTGAGCACCTTTCGGACCTGTCAAGCACCATGCCCGCCTCTACCGCCCTGATCGCATTCGACCGCGCCGACATCGCGCCCGCGCTCGACCAGCCCAAGCCCGAACGCCTCGTTTCCGGTAATCCGCTGCGCACCACGTTCTCGCACTACGCGCGCGGGGAGGTCGACTGCGGCCTGTGGCATTGCGAACCCGGCGCATGGCGCATCGACTTTTCGGATGCGCCCGGCACGACCCGCGAGGAGTTCTTCCATGTGCTCGAGGGCCGCATCCGCATCACCGCCGAAAGCGGCGCGGCGCGCACCTTCGGACCCGGCGACGCCTGCCTGATCCCGGCCGGTTTCAGGGGCATCTTCGAGGTGCTCGAGCCGGTGAAGAAGGTCTACGTGATGATCGACAAGACCTGAACGCATGCCACGCTTGCCTCGCGCAGCCGTCAACGCGCCGGCTTGCGGGAGCGCCGCCTCGCCACCGGCGGCAAGCCCGCCATCGCACCCAGCACCTCCGCCACCGAGGCGGTGTCCTCCAGCGCCAGACCTTGCGCCATGGCGGTGGTGTAGATCGGTGCGCAGGCGGTGAACAGGGGGGTCGGGCAATCCAGCGACTTGGCCATGTCACCGATGACCTGCATGTCCTTCTGCCAGACCTCGACCTTCATGGTCGGCGGGCTGTACGTGCGTTCGAGCATGAATGGCATGCGCAGGCGCATCACCCCGGTGCCCAGCACCGGGCTCGACCCAAAGAGTTCAAGCATGCGACGCGGATCGAGTCCCATCTTGCGGGCGAAAGTGACCACCTCGCCGTACGCCACGTTGTAGATGGCCACCAGATGATTGGCCGCGTACTTCATGCGTGTGCCATGGCCGAACGGCCCAACCTCGGGAAGATTGTCGGTGAACACGCGCAGGATCGGCATGGCCGTCTTGCGGGCTTTCGCCTCGCCGCTGACGAAAATGGTCCAGGCACGCTCCTTCATGCGCGCGGCCGTACCGCTGATCGGGCAATCCAGCGCCTTGATGCCGGCGCGCTTCAATACCGACGCCGCGGCATCCTTGTCCGCCAGCGGCAGAGTGCTGGTTTCGATCACCAGCGGGCGACGACCCGGTGCGGCGGCGGCGGCCACTTCGCGCGCCACGGCAGCCAGCGCCGCACTGGTGGCAAGCGAGGTGATGACCACATCGCTTTGCTGCACCACTGCCGCCGTCGACGCCAGCGGCCTGCCGCCGGCGCGTTTGAGCCGCGCGCGCGCCGCCGGCGCGATGTCGTAGCCATTGACGGCATAGCCGGCCCTGCGCAGGGTTTCGGCCATGATGCCGCCCATGATGCCCAGGCCGATCACGCCCACCACGGGCAGGGCAGCCGCCGTGTCCTTGCTTTTCTTCATCTCAGTCCGCCGCTTCGATGAGGTGGGCGATGCGTTCGGGGGTCATCGGCAGGTCGCGCACACGCACGCCGATGGCATGCTGCACCGCGTTGGCGACGGCGGCCGCCACCGGCCCGGCCGCGCATTCGCCGGCGCCCAGGCCGGGCGCGCCGGGCTGGTCGAGCAGCGCCACCTCGATCTCCGGCACCTCGTCGAAACCCAGGATCGGGTAGTCCTCCCAGGAGCGGGTGCGCACGCCATGCTCGTCCCAGGCCACCGCCTCCTTGAGGGTCCAGCTGATCGCCTGGACCACGCCACCCTCGATCTGGTTGGCAAGCCCGTCCGGATTGACGATGTGCCCGGCATCCACTGCGGCGAACACGCGCAGCACGCGCACCTTCTCGGCCACCTCGACCTCCGCCACCACGGCGCAATAGGCAGAGCGATTCTTGTACTGGGCGAAGCCGATGCCGCGCCCCCTGCCCTCGCCGCCGGGGGCATCCGCGCGCCAGTCGGCCCGCCGTGCCGCCGCCTCGATGACCGCACGTGCACGCCCATCGGCAAGATGGCGCAGGCGGAAAGCAACCGCATCCTGCCCGCTCGCGGCCGCCAGTTCATCCATGCAGCTCTCGATGGCGAATACGTTGGCAAACGCCCCGAGGCTGCGCAGCGCGGACACTCGCACAGGGGATTGCGCGATGAAGTGGTAGTCCACCTGCTGGTGCGCGAAATCATAGAGCGCGATGCCGTTACGGTGCCCGCCGCCCGCCGGCAGCGGCATGTCCTTCGGCAGCGGTTCCGGGACCGGCGGGTCCATCTCCCAGGCCGCCTGCAGGTTGATGCCTTCGCCCCACCCTGGTCGCTTCACATGGGTGTGGCTCCAGATGCCGATATGCCATTTCGATACCCTGCCCTCGCCATCGACCGCCGCATCGATCTCGACGGCACCCGCCGAGCCGAAGGGCGACCAAGCCAGTTCCTCTTCGCGCGACCAGGTAAGCAGAACCGGACGGCCGCTGCGGGTGGCGGCCAGTGCGGCCTCGAAAGCCACGTCATCGGCGCCGTTGTGCCCGTAGCAACCCGCGCCATCGCGATGGATCACGGTGACGCTTTCCGCGGGAAGGCCGAGCGCCAGCGCCGTCTGCGCGCGCAGGAAATGCGCGCCCTGGGTATGCGACCAGATCGTCAGATGCCCCTTGGCCAACACCGCGGCGGCGGCGCAGGTGCCGATGGATGCATGCGCGATGTAGGGCTTGGAATAGGCCGCCCTGATCGCCACCGCGCCAGGCCGGGCCTGGCCGCTCGCATGCACCGTCGCGCTTTCGGCCGGCAATGCCTTGAGCACGCTGCCAATCTCGCCGGCCGCCGGACGGCGCGGGGCGGGAATCCAGCGCACCAGTTTCCGCGCTGCCTGCGCTGCCTTCACCGCCGCAGCTTCCCGCAGGGCAAGAACGCAGACGAAGTTTCCGGAGCGCACCACGTCGGTAACCCCGGGCAGCGCCAGAATGGCCTCGCGGTTCCAGCTCTCGATATGCGCGCCATGGTCGGGGCCGCGTACCACCCGCGCATGCAACATGCCGGGCAATTCGATGTCGTGCACGAAGGCCGTGCCGGAAAGCTTGGGGACGATGTCGCGCCGCGCCAGGCTGCGCCCCGTCAGGCTGGCCGCGCGCGGGCCGCCCTCCGCTACCCGCGCCACCGGCACATCCAAGCGCACCGCCCCGGCCAGTTGCCAGTAACCGACGGACTGCGCCGGCGCCCCCTTGCGCGAGAACATGCCGCGCGCGAGCATCAAGTCGGATACGTCGACCTCGAGCCAGCGCGCGGCGGCCTCTGCAAACAAACTGCGCGCGTGTGCGCAGGCGATGCGCATGGCCGCGCCCCCCACCTCGATCGACTGGCTGCCCGCGGTGTATCCCTCGTCCGGCGCGATATCGGTGTTGCCGGCGGCGATGTGCAATTGCTCTGGCGCCACGCCCAGTTCATCGGCCGCGATCTGCGCAATGGCGGTGACGATGCCCTGCCCCAACTCGACCTTGCCCGAGAACACCGTGATGGTCTCGTCCGCATTGACCTTCAGCCACTGGTCGAGGCGCGGATTGGCCTCCAGGCTGGTTGGCAGCGCGGCGCTCACTGCACGCCCCCGGCCAGCCGCTCGATGGCTACATCGATCGCGCGCAGTATGCGCACATGTGTGCCGCAGCGGCACAGGTTGCGCTCCAGCGCCTTGAGGATGGCAGGACGGCCGGGCCGCGCGTCCGCCCGCAGCAGGGCGGTGACCGCCATCAGGATGCCGTCGATGCAGAAGCCGCACTGCGCCGCCTGCAATTCGATGAACGCATCGCGCACCGCCCTGCCGATACGGTCATCCGCCAGCCCCTCGACTGTGGTGATACTGCGACCGGACACCGACCACAGCGGCGTGTCGCAGGACTGCACGGCGCGTCCATCAACCATGACCGTGCACGCGCCGCAATGACCCGCACCGCAGCCGAAACGGGTGCCCTTGAGCTTGAGGTCGTCGCGCAGGCAATACAGGAGCGGCGTATCGCCATCCGCTGCTACCGCGCATGCGACGCCGTTGACTTCGATTTGCACCGCCATATCGTCTCGCTAGCCAAGAAATTCGTTGATAAGACGCACCAGCACCTCCGGTTGCTCCAGCATAGGACAGTGCCCGGAGTCGGCGATCTCCTCGTAGCGCGCACCAGGAATCAGCTCGGCGACCTCGCGCGCCATGGCTGGCGGCGTGGTCATGTCGAGCGCACCGCACATGACGAGGGCCTTCTTTCTCACCCGTGGCAGCTCCGCGCGCAGGTCCATGTCTGCCAGCGCGAGGCAGGCGCGCCCAAAGCAGCCTGCGTCGACCGCGCCGAGCCGGCGCTTGCGTTCGGCCACCACATCGGGGTGCCTTTGCGCGAAGTCAGGCGGCAGCATGCGGCCGATCGCGGTATCGAGTACAGCCGACATGCCCTTGGCGGCAACGCCCTGCGCCATGGCGCGGAACGGCGCGCGCCCGGTTTCGGGAAACACCGCGCCGGTGTCGGCCACCAGCATGGGACCGAACACCTCCGGATGGCGGATCGCCAGCTTGAGAACCACGAAGGCGCCGAAGCCGTTGCCAAACACCGCAACGGTCTCCGGCAGGTCGAGCGCCTTGATGCTGCGCGCCAGATGGTCCGCAATCCCGGCAAGCCCCTGGAAATCCACCGGGCTCGATGCGCCGAAGCCGGGCAGGTTCACGCGGGTGACGCGGTGCCGCGCCGTCAGCGCGGCGAGCACCGGATCGAATACGGTCATCTCGGTTAGCAGCGAATGCACCAGCAGCAGGTCCGGCCCGCTGCCGGCCTGCTCGTATTCCATCGAATGACTTCCTACGGTCACGATTGCCATGAAAATTCCAGGAAAGAGACGGCGCGCCGGGTGGTCGGCCGGATGAGGGGCCGGTGCGCACCGATCGCGAGCGCATGCCACGTCGGCTTGCGGATGCAAACCGGCCCTGCACCCCGGGCGTCGGAGCCGGCGAGGGGGCCACTTGCGGGTTCGGTGCGCATCTGGGCATCCTTTCCGGTCGGGCCCGGCCGAGGTTGATCGCGACCGGGCGCCGCGGGTGCACATGGAACAGGCATGCATGCGGATTGCGCCCGGATGTTCACGCTGCCGCCTTGCCGGCTTTGTCACGCGTGCGGATGTATGGTACGCTCAATTTATCAAGGGCTCAATAAAGCCCGCCGACATCGACCCACGACAAAGACGTGCAGGCATGGCCGCAAGCAAGATTCCCCCCGCAAACCCGGCAGCGCAGTGCGCCGGCGTCATCGGACTCGGCATCATGGGTTCGGCCATGTCGGCAAATCTGGTCCGCGCCGGCTTCGCTGTCGCCGGCTACGACCCGGTACCGGCCGCGCGCGCGCGCCTCAAGCGCGCCGGCGGCACGCCCTGCGCCAGTGCGGCTGCGGTGGCGCAACGCTGCAACCTGATCGTCCTGTCGCTGCCCTCGGAGGCGGCGCTCGACGCGGTGGTCGCCGAACTCGCCGGCGCTGGTGCGAACGGGCTGGTCCTGGCCGAAACCAGCACCCTGCCGGTGTCGGCCAAGGAGCGCGCCCGCAAGGCGCTGGCCGCGGCCGGCGCCGTCTTGCTCGATTGTCCCCTGTCCGGAACCGGCGCCCAGGCCCTTACCCGCGACCTCGCGGTGTACGCCAGCGGCGACCCGCGGGCGATCCGCACCTTCGCCCCGGTGTTCGAGGGCTTTGCCCGCGTGCGTTACGACGTCGGCCGGTTCGGCAACGGCATGCGCATGAAACTGGTCGCCAACCTTCTGGTAGCCATCCACAACGTGTCCGCCGCGGAGGCGATCATGATGGGCGCGCGCTCGGGCCTCGACCCCGCCCAGGTGGTCAGGGTGGTGGCCGATGGCGCCGGCGGCTCGCGCATGCTCCAAGTGCGCGGGCCGATGATGGTCGATCGCGCGTGGGGCGAAGCGACCATGAAGGTCTCGACCTGGCAGAAGGACATGCGCCTGATCGCCGAGGCGCTAGCGGCCTCCGACACCCCCGCGCCGCTGTTCGCAGCGACCCTTCCAATTTACAACGCCGCCATGGCCCTGGGGCACGGCGGCGACGACACCGGGGCGGTCTACGCGGTTCTCGAGGGCATGGTCGGCGCCACCCCGGCCGCGCCGGCCGCAGGCAGGAACAAGGCAGGCAAGCGGAGCCGCACATGAGCTTTGAGGCAAGGGAGTTTCGCGACGCGCTCGGGCGCTTCGCCACCGGCGTGGCGCTGGTGACCGCGCGGGCGCAGGATGCGCGGCCGATCGGCATCACGATCAACTCGTTCAGCTCGGTGTCGCTCGACCCGCCGCTGGTGCTCTGGAGCCTCGCTACCACTTCGCCCAATCTCGAGCATTTCGCGATCGGCAGCGAGCACCTGATCCACATCCTGGCGCATGACCAGGAGGCTCTGGCGCGCCGCTTCGCCAGCCGCATGGAATTCAAGTTCGAGGGGCTGCAGCACGGCGAGAGTTCCAGGGGCCTGCCGCGCTTTGACGACTGCCTAGCCTACTTCGAATGCCGCACCCACGCATGGCATACCGAGGGCGACCACGTCATCGTGATCGCGCGGGTGCATGGCCTGGATCACCGGCCGCGCGATCCCCTTCTGTTTTGCGGCGGCAGGTTCGCGGTGCTCGAAAGCGCCTCCGGCAACCCCGGGTAAGTGGTCTTCGCGCCGGCCAGGAAGTTATCGACGGCCATTTCGACCTTGCGCATGAATTCGACCTGCAAGGGTAGTTCGTAGATGTGCTGGCGCACCGCGTAGTAGAACACGCCGCCATGCAGGCTCCAGACGAACTCGATCTCCTCGTCAGTCACCGGCAGGTCGGGCGCCTCGACGCCGCAGTAATGGCGCACCTCGCGGCAAAACGCCGGCAGCAATTCCTTCTGGATGAGCTTGATATAGCGCTGGTTCAGGACCGGCCCTGACAGCCCGGCGTAAAGGTAGATGCGCATCCAGTCGGGGCGATAGGTGGCCTGCGAATACTGTCGATAGAACTCGATGAGCCGCGCGCGCAAGGGGATGGTGCGATCACGGATGAGCGACACCCAGGCCGGATTCCAGCGCCCCTCGAAGACGGTACGATAAACCCGCTCTACCAGCGCCTGCTTGGACGAAAAATAGCGGTATAGAAGGGGCTGGGTGATGCCGAGGCGCTTGGACAACTCGCGTGTCTGCCCGGAAAAACCCACTTCGGAAAAATAGGTGATTGCCCCTTCAATGATCTGGCGTTCGCGTTCGGCGGGCGACAGACGCGCCTTGACCGGCGCCTTGCGGGAGCGCGCGGGACGGCGCGGCGCGGCGCCCTCGGGCTTGCGTGAACTCTCAGTCTTGGCCATGCGGAAGCGTTGCGTTGGAGTGACCCAATGTAGAGAAGAACACGGGCGCCGCGACGCGGCTTCAGCCTGGCGCTGCGACCTGGGCGCGATACCAGTCGGAAATCGCCGCGCCGGTGCGGATGACCACGCCGGGCTTGGATCTCACGTAGTCGAGCAGGCGCTCGAACATGCCGATGCGATGCGGCACGCCGGTGATGTAGGGATGGACACTGATCGCCATCACGCGCGGGATGGTCGCGCTGTCCTGCCACAGGCGCTCGAGGTGGGCTATGCCGCGGTCGTACATTTCCGCGCCGTTGTGGCTTTGCAGCACCATCATCGGGATGTCGTTCAATTCCACGCTGTAGGGTACCGACAGCACCGGCTTGTGCGCCGTAGGTATCCATACCGGTTGGTCATCCATGACCCAGTCGGCGACATATTCGATGCCGGCTTCAGACAGGTAGTCGATGGTCTCGGCGGTCTCGGTGAGTCCCGGGCTCTCCCAGCCCGTCGGCGCCTTGCCTGTGAAGGCGCGAATCGCCTCGACGGTATCGAGGATGGATTGCTTCTGGTCGGCCACCGCGTGCATGGGGCCCTGGATGTAGCCATGCCCCATGAATTCCCAGCCGGCCTCGTGCGCAGCCCGCGCCACGGGCGCGTAGCTCTTGCATACGATGCCGTTGATCGCCAGCGTCGGGACGATGCCGCGCGCGCTCAGGGCGTCGAGAATGCGCCAGAAGCCCACGCGCATGCCGTACTCGTGCCAGGCCCAGTTGGGCAGGTCCGGCTGCATGGGCTGGCCCATCGGCGGCGACAGCACGGTGCGCGGCATCGGCCGCTCCATGCCCCAGTGTTCGACGTTGACGATGATCCACACCAGCATGCGGCCCCCGTCAGGCACCACCAGTTTCGGACGGTCGATGATGGGCGAGTAAGGCACCCGCTGGCTGGGTAACATGGTCATGGCTGTTCGATCCCGGAATGCGGCTACTCGCCCTTGATGTTGTTGTCGGCGATGAGCTTCATGTACATCGCCCTTTCGGTAGCCATGAAGGCGCGGAAATCCTCCTGGGTGCCAGCGTGCGCCTCGACCCCCAGACCGGCGAAGCGCTCCCTCAGGTCGGGGTCGACCATCACCTTGGCCAGCGCGGCGTTGTAGTTGGCCACGACGGGGGCAGGCGTCCCGGCGGGCAGAAACACGCCCCACCAGTTGACGATGACCAGTCCCTGCAGCCCGCCCTCGGCGAAGGTGGGGATGTCGGGAAACAGCGGCGAGCGCTTGGCGCTGGTGATCGCCAGCGGACGCACCTTGCCCGACTTGAGATGCTGCGCGACCGGCAGGGCGTCGGAGACAATCATCTGCACCTGGCCGGCGATGACATCGACGATGGCCTGACCGCCGCCCTTATAGGGGATGTGCGCCATCCTGATGTTGGCCTGGCGCATCATCAGCTCGGCGGCGAGATGCGACAGACTGCCCGGGCCGCTGGTGGCGAAATTGATGGCGCCCGGCTTGGCTCGCGCGGCCCCGAGCAGGTCCGCCAGGGACTTGAACGGGGACGCCGCCGGCACCACCAGGATGTTCGGCCCGGTGGTGGTGAGCGCCACCGGAATGAAGTCCTTTTCCATGTTGTAAGGCACCTTGGAGATCAGCGGATTCACAGCCGCCGGCTGCATGTTGCCGATCACGAAGGTGTAGCCATCGGCCGGTTGGCGGGCGGCGAATTCCATGCCGATCGAGCCGGCCGCGCCGGGCTTGCTTTCGATCACCACCGGCTGACCCCAATGCTCGTTGAGCTTCTGACCCATGATGCGCGCCATCAGGTCGGAACTGCCGCCAGGGGGATAGGTCACGACCAGACGCACCGGCTTGTTGGGAAAGTTCTGTGCGGTCGCCGCCAGCGGCAGCGCGGCGAGGAGGGACAGCGCGAGGACGCGCGCACACATACACAACGCAGATTTCATGGGGGTCTCCTAGGTCTCGTGTAGGCCACGCGCATGAGGAATCGCAGGGACCCTGGCCTAAGCCTCGCGTCCCCGGCACGCTCCAACCGCGGAACATGGCGACCCCGGCACACGCCTACAAGAAACTCATGTAATGACGAATAACGGCGGATGATGGCAGATGGTGGTGTCTGATGACGATCCCCGCGCCCCGCACGCCGCTTCCTCTTGTAGTCTATATTATCGCTTGCTAAATAAACAACCCCAGACAAACCCCCATGGCCACCCTCTCCACACCGCAGCAAGCCGCACGCCCAGACCAGACACTGTCGCGCAACATGAAGCTCTTGGCCCACAACGACCTCTCTGGTTTCGGCGGCATGGGCGAAGGCATCTCCATGCAGGTCACCGCGAATGGCCGGCGCATCCTGTGGCTGGCGCACGAATCGGCACCCAAGAACTTTACCGGCGTGGACGTGACCGATCCCAAGAACCCGCGCATGATCGTGCAGACCGAACTGCCGCACGCCAAGGTCCGCTCCAACTCGCTCGACGTTGTGGGCGACATTCTCGCGGTGGCCTACCAGACCCAGGTGCCGGGCATGAAACCGGCGGGCGTGGACCTGTTCGATGTAAGCGTCCCCGAGGCGCCGAAGCTGATTTCGCATTTCGACTGCTCGGGCCCCTATTCGCGCGGCGTGCATGCGGTATGGTTCGTCGACGGCAAATACGTCCACATGTCGTCGGGCGCGCCTGACTTCCAGCCGCGCAACCAGCTGGACGACCAGTTCTACCGCATCCTCGACGTGTCCAATCCGTCCAAGCCCGTCGAGGCGGGCCGCTGGTGGTATCCCGGCACCCGCGAAGGGGACGCCGAACCCGCGCCGCAGCGCCTGGTCAGCAAGTTCGACACCGGCTTTCGCGCGCACAACACCAACGTGTTTCCCGAGCGCCCGGACCGCGCCTACATCGGCTACATCGACGGCGGCGCCTTCGTGCTCGACATCTCCGACATGTCCGACATCAAGGTCAAGTCGCACTGGAACCATTCGCCACCGTTCAACGGCTTCATCCACACGCTGCTGCCCCTGTTCGAGCGCAATCTCTGGGTCGTGTCCGACGAATGCGTGCAGGACGGCGGCGCCGACTGGCCCAAGCTGGTGTGGGTGGTCGACTCGCGCAACGAAGCCAACCCGGTGCCCATCGGCACCTTCCCGGCGGCGCCCTATGACGCCTTCGCCAGGCGCGGCGGCCGCTTCGGCGCGCACAACATGCACGAGAACCTGCCCGGTCCGGCCTCGTTCCGCTCCGACACCATCATCGTCGGCACCTTCTTCAACGCCGGCGTGCGCGTCTACGACACCACCAATCCGTACCAGGTGGAGGAGATCGCCTATTACGTGCCGGGCGCGCCGCCGCTCTCGCCGGCCGGCGCCATCCAGTTGAACGACGTGTTCGTCGACGAGAACCGCATCGTCTACACGGTGGACCGCTTCGGTGGCGGGCTCTATGTCCTCGAGATGAATATCTGAGCATGGCCACCGGGCGCGACCCGCTCGCCGGCAAGCTGCCGGTCACGCTGATCACCGGATTTCTCGGCAGCGGCAAGACCACCCTGATCTCGAAACTGGTGCGCCACCCGGACATGAACCGGGTGGCGGTGGTCATCAACGAGATCGGCGAGATCGGCATCGACCATGATCTGGTCACGATGTCCTCGGAAAACATCTCCCTGCTCGCCAACGGTTGCATCTGCTGCACGGTGCGCACCGACCTGCAGGAAACCCTGCGTGAACTGTTCAACCAGCGCCGCGCCGGCCTGATGGCCGACTTCGACCGGGTGATCGTCGAGACCACCGGCATGGCCGATCCCGCGCCGGTGGTTCAGACCATGGTGAGCGATACCCTGCTGGAGGCGCAATTCCGGCTCGACGGCGTGGTGACCCTGGTCGACGCCGTCAACGGCGCCCACCTGCTGGAGCATCAGCCCGAGGCAGGCAAGCAGGTTGCCCTGGCCGACCGCATCCTCATCACCAAGGGCGACCTCGCGAGCCCGCAGCAGATCGGCGATCTCGAGGCAACGCTCCATGCGATCAACCGGCAGGCCGACATCCGCCATGTGCTGATGGGCGAGATCGCGCCGTCGGAACTGACCGGCCTGGGCATGGGCAGCGCGCGCGCGACCGACGCCACCCTGCGCTTTCTGGGCGAGAAGCTGGACGCCGCTGCCGGAGAAGGCGAGCGCTATCTGGGCGCCCGCACCACCCGGCACGACCCGCGCATCGGCACGCTGTCGCTGCGCTTCGACACCCCGTTCACCTGGGACGCGTTTTCGGCGGCCCTGCAGCTGCTCACCAACCTGCGCGGGCCGGACATGCTGCGCGTCAAGGGCATCGTCAATGTGGAAGGCAAGCCGGTGGTCGTACAGGGCGTGCAGCACATCTTCCATCCGCCGGTGACCCTGGACCGCTGGCCGAGCGAGGATCGCGGCACCCGGCTGGTGTTCATCACGCGCGGCATCCCGGCCGCGTCGATCCGCAGCCTGTTCGACGCGGTGGGCGCGATCGCCTCCGCCGACTGAAAAACCCGACTCCGCAGAACCCGGCATGCCCGTCAAACCCAGGGTCATCATCGTCGGTGGCGGCATCGGCGGCCTGTTCGCCGCCAATGCGCTGGTCGCGCAGGGCATCGAAGTCGCGGTCTACGAGCAGGCCGCCGCGCTGGGCGAGATCGGCGCGGGCTTCTACCTCACGCCCAACGCGGTGCGCCACCTGCAGCGCGTGGGTCTCGGGCAGGCCGTCGAAAGATGGGGCGCGCGGGTCGGCCTGGCGTCGCATTATTTTCGCCACGACGGCACGCCGATCGCGCCGGTGCAGGTGACGGATGCCAATGGCTGGAACGCCAACTTCGGCATGCACCGCGCGGACTTCGTCGAACTGCTGGCGACCAACCTGCCGGCCGGCATCGTGCGCACCGGCCACCGGGCGACCGGTTTCGAACAGGACGACGCGAAAGCGCGCGTCCGGTTCGCCAACGGCGTCACCGCCGAGGCCGACGTCGTCGTGGGCGCGGACGGCATCCACTCCGAAATGCGCCCCTGCGTCTTCCCGCCTTCCACGCCGGTATTCCACGGCACCGTTTCCTACCGCGGCCTGGTTCCGCGCGAACGCCTGCCGGACTGGCCGATGGACCGCTGGCTCATGTGGGCCGGCCCGTCCAAGCACTTCCTGGTCTTCCCGGTGCGCCATGGCACCATGGTCAATTACGTGGGCTTCGTGCCCGCCGATGGCGAAATGAAGGAGTCCTGGTCGGCACCGGGCGACCCCGCGGTACTGCGTCGCGCCTTCGCAGGCTGGGACCCGCGCATCGGCCATGTTCTCGAACAGGTCGACACGACCTTTCGCTGGGCGCTGTACGACCGCGAACCCCTGCCCACCTGGAGCCGCGGCAGGCTGACCCTGCTGGGCGACGCGGCCCATCCCATGCTTCCCCATCTGGGGCAGGGCGTCAACCAGTCGGTCGAAGACGGCATCGCGCTGGCGGCCCTGCTGGCCGCCGTGGATCCGTCAGGGGTGCCCGCGGCCCTCGCGGCCTATGAAAGGCTGCGCCGCGAGCGCGTGGCCGACGTGCAGCGCGGCGCCAGGCAGAATGGCCTGCGTGTCGACTCCGCCTATGCCGACCTAAAGGTGCGCGACGCCGAACTGGTCGCCCATGCCGAGTTCCGCAAGCATCTCTACGCCTACGACGTGTTGCCGGAGGCGCTCGCCGCCGCCAGGGCGCTGGCGGCTTAGCCGGGCGCGCCCCGGGCGCGCCGCATCAGGCCGGCCCGATGTCCCGCGCAAGATACACGTCCTGGATGGCGTTCAGGAGGGCGATGCCCTCGGGCATGAGCTTCTGGAAAGCCTTGCGCCCGGAAATGAGCCCCATGCCGCCGGCGCGCTTGTTGATGACCGCGGTGCGCACCGCGTCGTGGAGGTCGTTCTCGCCGGAGGCGCCGCCCGAGTTGATGAGGCCGGCGCGCCCCATGTAGCAGTTGGCCACCTGGTAGCGCGCCAGGTCGATCGGGTGGTCCGATGCCAGTTCGGAATACATCCGCTTGTCGGTTTTCCCGTAGGGATTTTCCTTGGTATCGAGGGCCGGATAGCCACCGTTGTTCTCGGGCAGCTTCTGCTTGATGATGTCGGCCTCGAGGGTCGCGCCGAGGTGATTGGCCTGGCCGGTCAGGTCGGCCGAGAGGTGGTAGTCGAGGTCGCGCTTGAAGGCGGGATTGCGCAGGTAGCACCACAGCACGGTGGCCATGCCCATCTCGTGCGCCGCGGCGAACGCCTGGCCGACCTCCACGATCTGCCGGCCCGATTCGGGCGACCCGAAGTAGATGGTCGCGCCCACCGCCACCGCCCCCATGTCGCGCGCCTGCCGCACACCCGCGAACATGATCTGGTCGAACTTGTTCGGGTAGGTCAGGAACTCGTTGTGGTTGATCTTGAGCAGGAAGGGAATCCTGTGCGCGTACTTGCGCGACACCGCCCCGAGCACACCCAGGGTCGAGGCGACCGCGTTACAGCCGCCCTCGATGGCGAGGCGGACGATATTCTCGGGATCGAAATAGGCGGGATTCTTCGCGAACGAGGCGCCGCCGCTGTGCTCGATGCCCTGGTCTACCGGAAGGATCGACAGATAGCCGGTGCCCGCCAGCCGACCGTGGCTGAACATCTGCTGCAGGCTGCGCAAGACCGGCGCCGGACGGTCGGACAAGGCGGTCAGGCGATCGACGAAATCGGGGCCGGGGAGGTGCAGGGCCTCCCTGGGAATGGTCTTGCAGATGTGGCCGAGCAGGTGTTCGGTTTCGTTGCCGAGATAGCGCTGGATATCGGTCATATGGACTCCGCAGGTTGTGACGATGCCGGGATCATGGGGCACGGCGCGGCGCCGAAGCCCCTCATTTCGCCGTGGTCTTGCGCAATATCAGGACGGGCGGCGGCGCCGCGCCGCGCCGCCGCCGGCTTCCTTCGACCTCACCAGCAGTACCGGCACCGGCGTCATGCGGATCACCTGCTCGGCGTCGCTGCCCATCACCAGACGCTTGACGCCGCGGCGGCCATGCGTGCCGAGCACGATGAGGTCGGCGTGCCACTTCCTGGCCTGCTTGACGATGGCATCGGCCGCGCTGCCGCCCAGGCCTTCCTGCATCACCGACTCCGCCTGCACGCCCTTGCGCCGTGCCATGGCCGCGGCCTTCTCCACGATTCTGCGCCCGTCCTGCTTGAGCATCTCGATCAGGTCGCCCGCGTACGCGCCGGCGCCATCCACGCTCGACATGGCGACCAGTTCATCCACCAGATAGAAAATGCGCAGCGCCGCGCCCGCTTCCTTGGCCAGGCGAAGCGCCTCCGCGAGGCCGGCATTGGATGTCGGGCTGCCGTCGACGGGCACGAGAATCTTCTTGTACATCGGTTCACCTCCGGACGGTCTGGAAACTGTGCGGGAGCCGGGAACAATTTCGCGCCGAACCGGCGCGCAGGCATCGCCGCCAACGCGTGGCACTATCGCACCCCGGATGGGGTGCGGCTTGATGCGCGTCAATGAATCCGCGCACTTCCGGGGAAAAGAAGGGATCGACGGTGCCGGGCGCATGGCCGCCGCGCCACGGGCGGCAGGGTCGCCCTGCCCCGCGACCGCCGGGCCTGCTAGTCGATGACCCGGTCCACGCGCGCCATCAGTTCGGCGCTCAGCTTCACGCCGAGGGCGGCGGCGGTCTTCCGGTTGACCACGAAGTAGTAGCGGGTCGGCTGCTCGAACGGGATATCGGCCGGCTTCGCGCCCCGAAGTATCTTGTCTACGAAGATGCCGGCGCGACGGAAATTGTCGTTGACGTCCGCGCCGTAGCTCATCAGGCCGCCAGCCTCCGGATAATAGTCCTGCGGATAGATCGACGGCAACCGGTGGCCGAGCGCAAGCCGGGCAATCTGCGCGCGCTGCTGTAGGAGGAATGTGTCGACGAGGATGATCAGGGCGTCGGCACGCTCGCGCACCATGATCGCGAAGGCCCGCTCGATCTCGTCCGGCGCGCGCGCCTGCACTTCGATGCCCTGCACACCCAGTTGCCGGGCAGCCGACTGGATTTGCGCCACCAGGGAGGGGTGCGCGGTGTTGACGGGCGTGGTGAGGACGGCCAGGCGCCTGAGCCTGGCGACCAACCCGTGCATGATCTCGACGAACTTGGTGACCGTATCGACCACCCCGTCCGACATGCCAGTGATCAAGCCGCCGGGTCGCGCCAGGCTGGCCGCAAAGCCGCTGCCGACGGGATCCGCCTGGGTCACGACCACGACGGGCGTGGCGGGCGCCGCCTTGTGCGCCGCGCGAACCGCGATGGTTCCCGGCGCGAGGATCAAGTCAACCTTCCGGCTGGCCAGTTCGGACGCCAGCAAATCCAGTCGCTCGGCCTTGCCGTCGGCGAAACGCATGACAAGCTCGACATTCTTGCCTTCGACATACCCCTTGTCGCGCAAGCCTTGCATCAGCGCCTCACGGCGCCCGGCATCCTCCATGAATCGAAGCGTCCCGAGGTCGAGGTAACCGATGCGCCATCGCTTGGGCTGCTGCTGCGCAAACCCGGGCGCGTGCGCCGCTAGCATGCCCGCGCCCAGCGCGACGGCCCATTTGCGGCGGGGGTTCATCAGGACTCCTCTGGCCGGTGCCGGGCGTTCCGCATCGACCCGCGCTGCCGGCGCATTGGCTCAATGCGGCGGCATGTGCCAGAGCGCCGCCTCGTGCCCGGTGGCATAAAAGAGGTTGGTCACATCCGGGTTGCGGTTGACGAAGCGGCGCGCGTACATGGGGTGGCGCATGCTGCGCACCTCGTGCTCGAGGGTCGCGATCACCGCGCCGGACCGCGGGTCGATGATGTCCTTGAAACGGTACTGGCTCGCGTCACTCTCCTCGAAGACGAGGCCGCGCTCGAGCAGACGCCGGTGCACCCCCGAGAAATCCGCCACCGTGATCTGGACATGGTGCCCGTCATAGGGGGGCAAGTCGCGCGCGGTTTCACGGTACACCAGGCTGCCGTTCAGGCCGGTGGACACGCGCAGGAACGCGCCGGCCGCGTCGGTGCCGCGCGTCACGGCCGCGGCGAGCACCTCGGTGTAGAAGCGCCCGATGCCCTCCAGCGTGCCGGGCGCGACGTCGATTTCGACATAGGGCATGCCCAGCACGATGGGGCCGAAGCGCGCCGCATCCGGGGCATGTACGCGGATGCGATTGCCCCAGGGGCAGGTGACATTGACCACCTCGCCGTCGCGCGCGAAGGAGAACAGCGTCCCCGCAAGCATGGGCGCGACGCGTTCGAGGCGGCCCATCAGCATGTCCAGGCTGGGCAGCACCAGTCCGGTGGTGCCGCGCAGCACCTGGGCCGGCGCCTCCGGCAGGTGGAACTGGCAGGTGCCCACGTTGATCCAGGCGTTGTCCACGCCGGTCAGGAGGTAAGGGTCACGCGTCAGTCCCAGCCCGGTCACGTAGAAGATGACGGCCAGTCGCTGGTCCGGCACGCGCACGTTGACGTGGCCGAATTCGACGATATTGCCGATGTCCTGGGTGGTGCGGTCGAACACGGGTTGCGCGGGAGTTTCGGGGCGGGTGGGATTCATGGTTTGTCTTCCGGGAAAAGCCTCGTCGTGCAAGCCGTAAGTATAGTGGAACGACAGCGCCACCTACAGGGTAATCCCTTGTGCCACCCTGTCCAAGCTTGGGTAATATCCGCTCCCGGACTACACGAACCCTCGCGGAGACCCAATGAAAGCCCCACCCTTCGCCTATCGGCGTGCCGAGAATCTGACAGCGGCCTGCGCGCTGCTCGATGCGCACGGCGGCAACGCGCGCATCCTGGCCGGCGGCCAGAGCCTGATCCCTACGCTCAACCTGAGGCTTTCGCAGCCCGAACTGCTTATCGATATTTCCCAGATCGCGGACTTGCGCGGCATCCGCGTCGGCGCGAATGAAGTGGTGATCGGCGCACTCACCCGTCATGTGGATATCGAACGCTCCGCCGACCTGGCGCGCCTGTGCCCGACGCTGGTGGAGGCGGCGCGCCACATCGCCCATCCGGCGATCCGCAATCGCGGCACCATCGGCGGCTCGATCGCGCTGGCCGACCCGGCCGCCGAGTGGCCGGCCGCCGCCCTGGCTTTCAACATGACCTTCACCGCGGCCTCGAGCAAGGGCGAACGCACGCTTTCGGCAACCGGCTTCTTCAAGGGCCTCTACGAGACGGCGCTGGAACCGGGCGAGGTGTTGAAGAGCATCCATGTGCCCCTGCCTGCGGCGGGCGGCAAGGCGGCCTTCGGCGAACTCACGCGCCGCAGCGGCGACTACGCCATTGCCGGCGCTTTCGTCAATGCGAACCTGTCCGGCGGCAGGCTCTCCGGTGTGCGCATCGCGTTCTTCGGCGTGGCCACCCAGCCCGTACTCGCCGTCGGCGCGATGCAGGCCCTCGAAGGCACGGGCGGCGACGCCGCCGCACTCTCCGCCGCGCGCGCGCGCCTGGAAGCGGACCTCGACCCGATCGCCGACCTCTACAACAGTCGCGCCACCAAACTGCACTTGAGCGGCGTGCTGCTCGGCCGCCTCGTCGCCAAGCTATTCGCCTGAAGGAAAGCCCATGGACCACCTGATCACCGTCAACCTCAAGGTCAACGGCACCGACGTCACCAAGAGCGTCGAGCCGCGCACCCATCTCGTCGATTTCCTGCGCAACGAACTTTCGCTCACCGGCTCGCATGCGGGCTGCGAGCACGGCGTATGCGGCGCCTGCACCGTGCTGGTCGACGGCGAGATCGTGCGCGGCTGCCTGACGCTCGCGTGCCAGCTCGAAGGCGCGCATGTGCAGACCGTTGAAGGCCTCACCGAATCCGGGGCGATTGCAGACCTGCAAACCGCCTTCCACCAGCGCAACTCCCTGCAGTGCGGCTACTGCACGCCCGGCATGCTGGTATGCGCGTCGGCGCTGATGGACGAGCACCCGCAGGCCAGCCGGGAGGAGATCCGCGAATACCTGTCCGGCAACTACTGCCGCTGCACCGGTTATGAAGCGATCGTCGATGCCATCGAGTCCACCATGAAGAACCGTGCTGCAGGCAAGGCGCTGGCCGGGGAGGGCGCATGAACGCACCCGTTCCGGGCTTGAAGCCCACCACCTACATCGGCCAGGACACCCCGCGCGCCAACGCCCGGCGCCTCTTGGCAGGACGCGGCCAGTACGTCGATGACATGCACCTGCCGCGCGAACTGCATGCCGCATTCGTGCGCAGCCCGCACGCCCACGCGCGCATTACCCGGCTCGACCTCTCCAAGGCGCGCCAGGTCAGGGGCGTGTTCTGGTGCGGCACCGGGCATGACGTGGCTGCGGTGGTGTCGCCCTGGGTGGCCACGCTGACCCACTTCAAGGGCTTGAAATCGGCGCCGCAATATGCGGTGGCGCTCGACCGCGCCACCTGGCAGGGAGAGGCGGTCGCGGTCGTTGTCGCGCAAACCCGCGCGCAGGCCGAGGACGCCGTGCAACTGGTGGAAGTCGAATACGAGACCCTGCCGGCGGTCACCGACATGGAAACCGCTCTCGACGCGACCACGCCGGTGATCCACCCCGATCTGGGCGACAACCTCGCCTTCACCCGCAGCCTCGATACCGGCGGCGTGGGCGACGTCTTCGCCGGCGCGCACCTGGTCGTCGAGGATACCTTCCGCTTCGGCCGGCACACCGGCGTGTGCCTGGAGCCGCGCGCCATCACGGCCGACTACGACGCCTCCGAGCACCAGCTTACCGTGTACCTGGCCAACCAGGCGCCGCACATGATGCGCGACATCTTCGCCAAGCATCTGGACATGCCGGAATCCAACGTGCGCGTCATCGCCCGCGACATCGGCGGCAGCTTCGGCATCAAGGTGCATGTGTATCCGGACGAAATGGCGATCGTCGGCATCGCGAAGCTGCTCAAGCGGCCGATCCGCTATTCGGCCGACCGGCTCGAATCCATGTCCACCGACATCCATGCGCGCGAGCACCGGGTCAAGGCGCGCATGGCCGTCGACAAGGACGGCCGCATCCTCGCCTTCGACATGGAAGACCTGACCGGCATCGGGCCCTACTCGGTCTACCCGCGCACCAGCGCGGTCGAGGGCAACCAGGTGGTCAACCTGACCGGCGGCCCGTACGACTTCCGGCACTACATCGCCAGCCTCAAGGTGGTGTTCCAGAACAAGACGCCCACCTGCCAGTACCGCGCCGTCGGCCACCCGATTGCCGTGGCGGTCACCGAAGGCCTGGTCGACCTCGCGGCGCAAAAGCTCGGCATGGACCCCGCGCAGTTCCGCCGGCTGAACCTGATCCCCGACGACAAGTACCCCTATACCTCGGCCTCCGGCCTGAAGTTCGAGCAACTCTCGCACCACGCCTGCCTGGACAAGCTGCTGAAGCTGATGGACTACCCGAAGTTGCGCGCCGAGCAGGCCGCGTTGCGCGCCAAGGGCATCCATCGCGGCATCGGCCTGGCGGCATTGATCGAGGTAACCAACCCGTCGGCGCTGTTCTACGGCGTCGGCGGCGCGCGCATCTCGGCGCAGGACGGCTGCACCCTGCGCCTCGAACCCACCGGCTGGGTCACCGCCATCACCGGCGTGACCGAGCAGGGCCAGGGCACCGAGGGCATGATCGCGCAGGTGGTGGCCTCCGCCGTCGGCATCCCGGTCGAGCATGTGCGCGTGATCACCGGCGATACCGACGTCACGCCCTACGGCGGCGGCACCTGGGCGTCGCGCGCGGCAGGCATCGGCGGCGAGGCCGCGCTGCAGGCGGGCAAGGAATTGAAGTCCAACATCCTGGCGTTGGCCGGTGCCATCCTCAAGCGCGATGCCGCCGGCCTGGACCTGCGCCAAAGCCAGATCGTAGAGCGCGCCACCGGCGAGGTACTGCAGCCCCTGTCGGAAACCGCGCGCATCGGCCAGTACCGCCCCGACACCCTGCCGCGCGAGTTCCAGCCGCAGCTGTCGGTGACCCGCCAGTACGGCCAGCGCGACTGGCCCTTCGTCTTCACCAACGGCATCCAGGCCAGCTACGTCGAGGTCGATCCCGACACCGGCTTCACCAGGCTGCTCAAGCACTGGATGGTGGAGGATTGCGGCACCATCATCAATCCCATGCTGGTGGACGAGCAGCTGCGCGGCGGCATCGCGCAGGGCATCGGCGCGGCCATGCTCGAGGAGATCCTGTACGACGAGGACGGCAACCTGAAGAACGCCACCCTGGCGGACTACCTGGTGCCGATGGCCGCCGAAATGCCCGACATGGTGTTCGGCCATGTCGAGACGCCGACCAAGTCATCCGAATTGGGCGCCAAGGGCGCGGGCGAAGCCGGTACCGCCGGCGCGCCGGCGGCGGTGATGAACGCCATCAACGACGCGCTGGCGCCGTTCAACGCGCGTGTCACCGACCAGCCGTTCACCCCGGAGCGCCTGCTGAAGGCGCTGGGCAAGGTTTAGGCGGCTACTCGGCCTTGAGGTTCAAGGCGCGCACCAGTTGCGCCTTTTCCTCGTTGTCGGCGCGCAGCCGCCGGTCGAAGTCGCGCCGGCCCATGAACGAGACGCGCTGGTGCAGCTTGGCCGCGGAGGCGCGGAAGCCTTCCGAGGCGGTGGCGTCCGCGCAGGCCTTCTCGAGTGCGGCCAGCACCGGTTCCGGCGTACCGCGCGGCGCATACACGCCGTTCAGGCCCGGCACGCCGGCGGGGTAACCGAGCTCGACCATGGTGGGCACGTCGGGGAAGGCGCTGTGGCGCTGGTCGGAAAACACCGCCAGCGCGCGCACACCCCGGCCGGCCATGCCGGAGATGGAGGCAGCCGCAAACGCGACCTCGCCCGCGATCAGCTGCGGCAGCAATTGCGGCTCGCCGCGAAACGGAATATGGGTGGCGCTTACCCTCGCCGCCTGCAGCAGCGCGGAGGCCGACAGGTGCGGCACCGAGCCCACGCCGGTGGTGCCCCAGTTGAACTTGCCGGGTTGCGCCTGGCCCGCCGCAACCAGCTCGGCCATGGTCTTGTAAGGCGCGCTGGGGCCGACGAAGATGGCCATCACGTTCTCGAAACTCTGGCACACCGGGACGATGGCGTCGTAGGTGTAGGGCACGCTCTTGAGCAGGTGCGGTGCCACCGTGAGGGGTGTGTTGGGCGAAATCGCCACCGTATAGCCGTCCGGCGCGGCGTTGGCCAGGGCAGCGAAGCCGATGGTCGCCGCCGCGCCTTCGCGGTTGATCACCGGAAACGGCTGGCCAGTCACTTTCGAGAGTTCCGCAGCCAGCGCGCGCGCCATCACATCGACGCCCTGGCCGGCCTGGAAGGGCACGATCACCGTGACCGGCCGCGCCGGATAGGCGCCTTGCGCCAGCACGTCGAGAGACAACAGGCCGAGAACTGGCAGCAGCATTCGGCGGAAGCGGCGTGGAATTCGCATGGGTATGTCTCGCAGGAGTCAGGGTGTCGTGGCGGGCATGATACCGCCTGCGGATTGGAATAGACTCATGCAGCTTCGCCGATCGGGCACGCATTTCGGCCCGTAAACACCAGGCAGCCCGGACTGCCCCCGAAACAACATGGAGACACGCATGAAATTCCTTCGCAGCGCCTGTGCCCTCGTCACCCTCGTGGCCGCCGCTACGGCCGCCGAGGCGCAAGGCTGGACGCCCAATCGCACCGTGCGTTTCATCGTGCCCCAGGTGGCGGGCGGCGGCGCCGACGCCATCGGCCGCGCCATCGCCGCCCGCCTGTCCGACCGCATCGGCCAGCCGGTGGTGGTGGACAACCGCCCGGGTGCCAACGGCGGCGTCGGCGCGGAGGAACTGATGCGTTCGGCTGCCGACGGCCACAACCTGCTGCTGGTATTCACCTCGCTGATGGCGCTCAATCCCGCGGTATACGACAAGGTCCCCTACGACTCGCTGCGCGACTTCAAGCCGCTCGGCGCGATCTGCGAGGTGCCGCTGGTGATGATCGCAAGCCAGCAGGTGGCGGCCAGCAACGCCGCCGAGCTGGTGGCGCTGGCCAAGGCGCGCCCCGGCCAGGTCTTCGCCGCCTCCAGCGGCAACGGCGCGTTTTCTCATCTGCTGGTGGAGATGCTCAACAGCCGCGCCGGCATCAAGCTGACCCATGTGCCGTTCAAAGGCGAGGCGCCGGCGGTGCAGCACCTGCTCTCGAACCAGGACGCGATGATCTACATCGGCACGCCGCCCCTGGCGATCGCCAACGTGAACGCCGGCAAGCTCAAGGGATTCGCCGTCACCACGGCCAGGCGCATGGAACAGCTGCCCAATGTGGCCAGCCTCGCCGAGCAGGGCCTGGGCGACTTCAACGAAAGCTTCTGGTACGGCGTGGTCGCCCCGGCCGCACTGCCCGCCAACATCGCCGAGGCCTATGACCGCAGCGTCGCCGACATCGCCCGCTCCCAGGCGCTGCAGCAAAGCCTGGGCAAGCTGGGCTGCGGACCACTGCCGCTCAACGCCGGCGACTTCGCTGCGCGCATCAAGTCCGACCTGACCAAGTACTCAGCCATCGCCAGGTCGGTCGGCATGAAGGTGGATTGATCCCGTGAAAGCCCTTCCGCAACTCAAACACCTCGGCATCTATGTCGATGACATGGAGCGCATGAAGCAGTTCTATGCCCGCGTCTTCGGCCTGGTGGTAAGCGACACCGGTACCGTGCCGCGGCTCGGCAACCGCGCCATTGTCTTCATGAGCGGCGCGGCCGACGCGCACCACCAACTGGTGCTGGTCGGCGGCAAGGACCCGGCCAGCGGCCCGAGCGTGGTGTTCCAGATGTCGTTCCACCTGCAGACGCTGGACGACCTGCGCGAGATCCGCGACCGCCTCATCGCGGAAGGCGCGCCGCACGTGACCACCATCGACCACGGCAACGCCTGGTCGATCTATGCCTCCGACCCGGAGGGCAACGGCCTGGAAGCCTATCTCGACACGCCCTGGCATGTGGCCCAGCCGCACGGCCGGCCCTTCGATCTTTCTCAATCCAACGAAGCGATCCACGCCATGACCGAGGCCGCCGTGCGACAGGACCCGACCTTCCGCGAACGCCAGGCGTGGATCGGCGAGATGACCAAGAAGCTTGCCGGGGCTTAAGCCCGTTTCGATTCAGGCAGTTCGAGGGGCCGGGCGTACCCGGCGTGGTATTGGAAGGGCGACACCGCGGCGCTCAAGTGCCCCGGCCCCGCGCGGCTTCCGCGCCGTCCCGGCGCAGCAGCGCGATGCCCACGCACAGCGCGGGCGCCGCGCAAGCGATGAAGCCGGCCCCGTAGCTGCCGGTCATCCCCAGCAGGATGGAAAACGCCAGCGGTTCGGCGAGCGCGCCCATCTGTCCGAACGAAAGCACGCCCCCGGTGGCCGCCCCGCGCCTGCCTTCGGGCGCGGCACGCGCGGCTTCGGAAAGCAGGATGCCATGCCACGACAGCACCGTGCCGCTGATCACGCCGGCGATGATGCCGACCACCAGCGTGGGCCAGCCCGGACCGGAAAGGCCCAGCAGGGCCACGCTCCCCGCCATGCCGAACGCCAGGGCCGCCATCAAGGGGCGCAGGCGTATGTGGCCGCTGCCCAGCCAGCCCCAAATGACGCGGCCGGGCACCGCCACCATCACCGCCGCGGAAAAAACCACACCCGCGGCCACCGGGGTGTAGCCAATGCTGGTCAGGTACACAACGAAGTAGGCCGTCACGACGGTCTGCAGGCCATTGAAGGCCAGACATGCGAAGGACATGCCGCGCAGGCGCGGCGATCGCAGCACCAGGGCAAATGTCTCCCCGAGATCCGACAACGCGATTGCGTGTCCGGGTACGCGATCATCGTCGAACAGGCGGCGCAGGGGTTGCAGCATCACTACGAACGCGGCACTCGCCGCAGCGCTCGCCAGCATGGTGCCGCGCCAGCCGATCCATTGCGTCAGCGGCGGCCCGAGCAGCCCGCACAGCAACATGCCGGCCGGTACCGCCGTCTGCTTGATGGAAAACACCAGCGGCAGATACTGCGGCGGCGTGCAGCGGCCGAGCAGGTGCGAACTCGACGGCGTGGACAGGGCGCTGCCCGCGCCGCAGAAGGCGGCCGACAGCGCCAGCATGGGCGGCATGCCGAGCGTGGCCAGCGCGTTGCCCGCGACCAGCATGGCGAGTGACACCTGGCTCATGCGCAGCGCGCCGTAGCGCACGATGAAGCCGCCGCAGCCCATCTGCACCACCAGCGCGGCCGCGGCCATGACGCCGAAGTAGATGCCTATCCAAGCCGGGTCGAGCAGCAGGTCCGCGATGATCGCCGGCGCGATCACCGCGGGCAGGGAGCGCGCGATGGAGGCGAAGGTCTGCTGCACGAACATGGCGCCGAGCGCGAGCAACAGATGGTTCACAAGGGGGCCTGGCTTCTCAAGTGGCAGACCGCAGTATAGGAAACTTGGCGCAGCGAGCGCACGCGCTATGATGCGTGCGATGACGCCCAGGTTTTCTTCGCGCCGGCCGCTTGCGGCTGCCCGGCGGCCTCGCCGATGAGCGCCGCCTCGGCCGACAGCCTGCCCTACGCCGGCCTCCGGGTGGTCGAATTGACCCACATGGTGATGGGCCCGACCTGCGGCATGATCCTGGCCGACATGGGCGCCGAGGTCATCAAGGTGGAACCCCTCAAGGGCGATTCCACCCGGCACCTGCTGGGATCGGGGGCCGGTTTCTTCCCGACCTTCAACCGCAACAAGAAAAGCCTGGCGGTGGACCTGCAGGATGCGCGCGGCCGCGAGGTGGTGCTGCGCCTGGCGGCCCGCGCCGACGTGTTCAGCGAGAACTTCAAGGCCGGCGCGATGGCCCGGCTGGGCCTGGACTACGCCTCGCTCGCCCGCTTGAATCCGCGCCTGGTGTACGTGTCGCACAAAGGCTTTCTGCCCGGGCCGTATGAACACCGCACCGCCTTGGACGAGGTGGTGCAGATGATGGGCGGGCTGGCCTACATGACCGGCCCGGAAGGCCGGCCGCTACGCGCGGGCGCCAGCGTCAACGACATCATGGGTGGCATGTTCGGCGCCATCGGCGCGATGGGCGCGCTGGCGCAGCGCGAGAAGACGGGCCAGGGCCAGGAGGTGCAGTCGGCGCTGTTCGAGAACAACGTCTTCCTGGTGGCGCAGCACATGATGCAGTATGCGGTTACCGGCCGCGCCGCCGCGCCGATGCCCAACCGCATTTCCGCCTGGGCCGTCTACGACGTCTTCGAGGTGCGCGACAAGGAACAGATCTTTCTGGCCGTGGTGTCCGACACGCAATGGGAACTCTTCTGCGCGGCCTTCGGCTTTGCCGACCTCAAGGCCGACCCGCGCCTGGCCAGCAACAACGACCGGGTGCGCGCGCGCGACTGGATGATGCCGGAGTTGCGCCACCGCCTGGCCGACCACAGCGCCGCCGAGCTCGGGCAGATGTTCGAGGCGCACGGCCTGCCGTATGCGCCGATCACCAAACCGCAGGATCTGTTCGACGATCCGCACCTGAAAGCCACCGGCGGGCTGGCCCCGGTGACGCTCGCCGACGGGCGTACCGCGCACACGCCGCTGCTGCCCCTGGTCATGGACGGCCGACGCCTGCCGGCGCGCACCGGGCCGCCACGTCTGGGGGAACACACGGCGGCACTCCTGCACGGCCTGGGCTATGCCGACGCGGAAATCGCGGCACTGCGCTCTGCCGGCGTCGTTGCCACGGAGGCGCCCTGACTGCAGGCTCAGGATCGCATGCCGTGCCGCCAGCATGGCGCGGCGGCGATCCGCTGCAAGAGTCGGGAGGCGCTCAGTCCCGGCACGCGCCCTGCGGCCGGCACGATGATCGACCGCCAGAATGCCGCTGCCGCGTCAGCCCTGGTGCTGCAGGCGCCGCCGCGCGGCCCAGCCGATGATCACAAGCCCGCCGAGCATCAGCGCGTAGGCACCGGGTTCCGGGACCGGCACTGCGTTGAAGCTGAACTCATAGAGATTCTGGGGCTGGGCGAGGATGGTGCCTAGCGTGCCGCCGCTCGCGCTGAGATCGATGTAGCCGCCCGAGATCGAAAGCGTGGTGAAGTTGCCTCCGTTCGCCGTGAAGGCGTCGGCGAAGTAGCCCGCCCTGTAGGAGGGCACCGTTGTGGTGGCAACCCAACTCATCCCCCGCGCGCCGACTTCGAACGGCACACCCCCGTCGACGCGGGCGAAAGCCTTGAAGTAGATGCCGGTGGCCGCCCCCCCGAGTTCGTTGAACATCAGATTGCCGAGGAATATCGCGCCCCCGCTCAGGGTGTACTGGGGATTGGCCGTCACAGTGAAGGACGGCAGGTCGAACCTGGCGACAGCCGCGGGGCCAAAGCTCACCAGTTGCACCGCGGTCGGGACAGTCCAGTTAAATCCTGCGGTATTGCCGCCGCTGAAGGTGCCACTCACCCCGCCGAAGGCGGTCGACTCGTCGATCTCGAGCGTGTACTGGTCGAAACTGAAGGAGGTCAGCGCGAGCGCCGATGTCGGGCCGGCCAGTGCTGCCGTTCCGAGGGCACACAGCAAGGCACGTCTTAGGAAGGACGACAGGGCAATCGCGCGAGCGTTCATGAGGCGGCCGATCATGGATGTCTGCTCAAGAAAACTGCCGGGCTGAACCGACGGAGGCACTCAGTTCGGCACTCGGTTCGGCTCTCAGTACGGCTGACGCCAAGTCAAGCCATGCTGAATATGTATGATAACAGGCCGTGCGCCACGAGACAAAACCGGTCGGACGACAAACCGGGCGGACGGCGCGTTCCGCACCTCCGGGTCATTGCGTCGGGCGCGCCGGTGTGCCGCACCGGCCACAGGTTTCGAATATCGCCACCTTCATGATCACAGGCAATACCGCACTCATCGCGCACATCGGCTTCCCCACGCACAGCTTCAAGGCGCCGATGATCTACAACCCCTGGTTCGAGAAGGCCGGTGTCGATACGGTGGTAGTGCCCATGGGTTGCCGGACGGAGCACTTCCCGGCCTTGCTCAAGTCGGTATTTTCTCTGACCAACATTGCAGGCGCCCTGATCACCATGCCGCACAAGGTGACCGCCGCGGGCCTGCTCGACGAAGTGTCGCCGACGGCGAGGATCGCCGGCGCCTGCAATGCCGTGCGCCGCGCCGCCGATGGCAGGCTCGTCGGCGACATGTTCGATGGCGAGGGCTTCGTGCGCGGCATCCTGCGCAAAGGCTGCAAGCTCAAAGACGCGCGCGCCCTGGTCGTCGGCGCCGGCGGCGTCGGCTCGGCCATCGCCGCCTCGCTTGCGGCGGCCGGGGTGGGCGCAATCGGCCTGTTCGACCTCAATGCGCAGTCCGCCGATACGCTGGCCGGGCGTCTGCGGATGCATTATCCGGCCCTTGAGGCAACCACAGGCAGCAAGGACCCGGCCGGTTGCGACCTGGTGGTCAACTGCACCCCCCTGGGCATGAACGAAGGCGACCCCTTGCCGGTGGATGTGTCGCGCATCGCCCCGGCTACTTTCGTGGGCGAGGTGGTGATGAAAAAGGAAACCACCGCCTTTCTCGCCGCCGCCATCGCGCGTGGCTGCCGGGTGCAGGTAGGCACCGACATGCTGTTCGAGCAGATTCCGGCCTACCTCGAATTCTTCGGTCTGCCCGTCGCCACGCCGGAGTTGTTGCGCTCGCTGGCGCGCATCCGGTACTGAGCCATCCCTGGGTCACAATAACGCCCTCGCCCGCCCCGCATCCACTCCGCCGCAAAACCCCGTCATGATCATCGAAACCCAGGCCGACATCACCCCCGCCGTGCTGGCCGAACTCGAACGCGCGGCCGACCCGCGATTCCGCGAAATCATGGGTGCCGCGGTGCGCCACCTGCATGCCTTCGTGCGCGAGGTGAAGCTCACCGAACCGGAGTTCCAAAAGGCCTGCGCGGTCATCGCCAGGCTGGGCCAGTGCACCACGCCATCGCACAACGAGGTGGTGCTGGCCTCCGGTTCGCTCGGCATTTCCTCGCTGGTATGCCTGATCAACAACGGCGACCACGGCCAGACCGAAACCACCGCCAACCTGTTGGGCCCGTTCTGGCGCGAAGGCGTGCCCGTCATGCCGACCGGCGCCTCGATCGTGCGCTCGCCCACGCCGGGCGCGCCGCTGTTCGTCAATGCCTGGGTGAACGACCGCGCCGGCAACCCGGTGGAAGGCGCCGAAGTGGATGTGTGGCAGTCCTCCAGCGAAGGCTTCTACGAAAACCAGGACCCGGCGCAGGCCGACATGAACCTGCGCGGCAAGTTCGTCACCGACGCGGCCGGCCATGTGGCCTTCCGCAGCATCAAGCCGGCCGGCTACCCGATCCCCGTGAACGGTCCGGTCGGCGACCTGCTGCGCGCGCAGGGGCGGCACAACTTCCGCCCGGCGCACATCCATTTCATGGTGGTCAAGCCCGGCTTCAAGACACAGTTCTCGCAGGTGTATTCGAGCGACGATCCGCACCTGGATACCGACGTGCAGTTCGCCGTGACAAGGAAGCTGGTCGGCCGGTATGTGCTGCATGAAAACGAGCCCGCGCCGGCCGGCGATGTGACCGGCTCCTGGTATTCGCTGGACTACCGCTTCACCATCGAGGCGGGCGAATCGAAGCTGCCGCGCGCGCCCATCACCGGCAAGGCGAACGGCCCGCGACCCACGCTGGAAGTCCTCAAGCGCACCTGAGACGGCAAAGGGCCGGAAGTCTACGGGCGCCTGCAGTCTCCGGGCCTGCGGGCCGCGGGGTTTGGGGCGCCCGCATCCGCGCCCCTTTGGCCCGGCCGGTGCGGATTTGCAGTATCTTTTCGGGTTTTCCCGCCCAACAATACGGAGACGACAATGGATCGCATCGACCCCAAGCTGCTGGCATCCGCCCAGGCCGCCTATTCCGACACCTACCTGTTCATCGACGGTGCCTGGTGCGCCGGCAGCGGCGGCCGCACCCTGCCGGTGCTCAACCCCGCCACCGGCGAGCAGATCGCCACGGTCGCGCGCGCCGAGATCGCCGACCTGGACCGCGCCCTGGCCGCGGCGGACAAGGGTTTCAAGGCCTGGCGCAAGGTGTCGCCTTTCGAACGCTACAAGGTAATGCGCCGCGCCGCCGACCTGATGCGCGAGCGCGCCGAGGGCATCGCGCGGCTCATGACCATGGAACAAGGCAAGCCCCTGGCCGAAGCCAAGCTGGAACTGCTGGCCGGCGCCGACATGATCGACTGGTTCGCCGAGGAGGGCCGCCGCTCCTACGGCCGCGTGGTGCCGTCGCGCGCCGAAGGCGTGCAGCAACTGGTGGTCAAGGAGCCGGTCGGCCCGGTGGCCGCCTTCACGCCGTGGAACTTCCCGGTCAACCAGGTCGTGCGCAAGCTCTCGGCAGCGGTCGCCACCGGATGCTCGATCATCATCAAGGCGCCCGAGGAAACGCCCGCCTCGCCGGCGCAACTGGTGCAGGCATTCATCGACGCCGGCGTTCCGGCCGGCGTGGTCAACCTGGTCTACGGGGTACCGGCCGAGATCTCCGAGTACCTGATCGCGAGCCCCGTGATCCGCAAGATCACCTTCACCGGGTCCACGCCGGTGGGCAAGCACCTCGCTTCGCTGGCCGGCACCTACATGAAGCGCTCCACCATGGAACTGGGCGGCCACGCCCCGGCCATCGTGTTCGAGGATGCGGACATCGAACGCGCCGCCAAGCTGCTAGCCGGCGCCAAGTTCCGCAATGCGGGACAGGTGTGCGTCTCGCCGACCCGCTTCCTGGTGCATGAAAAGAACTACGACCGCTTCTTGGAGGTGTTCGTGCAGACCGCCAAGGCGCTCAAGGTCGGCGACGGCATGGACCCGTCCACCCAGATGGGACCGCTGGCCAACGCCCGCCGCGTCGCGGCGATGGAGCGCATCGTCGAGGACGCCGTCTCCAAGGGAGCCAAGGTCGTCACCGGCGGCAAGCGCATCGGCGAGCGCGGCAATTTCTTCGAGCCCACCGTGCTGACCAACGTGTCCATGGATGCGCGCATCATGAACGACGAGCCGTTCGGCCCGATCGCGCCGGTGCTGCCGTTCAAGGATTTCGATTCGGTGGCCGCCGAAGCCAACCGCCTGCCATGGGGCCTGGCCGCCTACGCCTATACCTCCAGCCTGAAGACCGCCAATGCCATCGGTGCGGCGTTCGAGTCGGGCATGGTGTCGATCAACCATCATGGCCTGGCCCTGCCGGAGATCCATTTCGGCGGCGTCAAGGACTCGGGCTACGGCTCGGAGGGCGGCGCGGATGCGATCGAGGCTTACCTCAACACCAAGCTGATCACGCAGCTCGGGCTGTAGCCGTAATCGCGCCCCCCGGCAGTGGCGTCCCGCGCGGGGCGCCTGTGCCGGCCGCCCGGGCGGTGTCAGGGCTGAGCGAGGCCTTTTTCGAGCAGGGCTGCGACGGTTTCGTTGAGCCCGCCGCCGTCGCGCTCGGCGCGCACCTTCAGCCGGTCGACCAGGGCGCCATTGAGCTTGCAGGCGAAAGGCACCAGCCCGGCGGCCTGGTCGAGGCGGCGCTGCTCACGCCGGTCGATGGCAGGGGCGGCCAGGGCCGCCACGTCGGGCATGCCGAACGGCTTCTGTCTGCCTTCGATCTTCTTTCCGAGGTTCTTGGCGAGGTCGGTGCGTTTCATGGCGCGCTGCCATCAGGACAAAAGCCGCATTCTACGAGAGGCGCCTCGCAGCGCCGGGCGCGGCGCCCGCGCGGCAGCGCGAGCCCCAGGCGACGCAGGCGGACATGGGCATGAGGACCATCGAGCACCAGCCGACGCGGGCTCAGAAGCCGAACAGGCGCGCCGGGTTGTCGACCAGGATCTTGCGTCGGGTCGCCGCGTCGGGCGCCCACTCGCCCAGCAGGTTGAACAACTGTACCGACCCTACCTTGTCGGCGAACGACAGGTGCGGATAGTCGCTGCCCCACACGATGCGGTCAGGCGCGGCGTCGATCAGCGCGCGCGCCAGCGGCGCCGCGTCGTCGAAATCCGGGGCGCTGGCCATGCGGTAGGTGCCGGTGAATTTCACATGGGCGCCAGGGCAGGTCTTGAGCAACCGGATCAAGGCCTGGAAACCGGCCTGGCCGGGCCCGTCGCGGGCCGGGAACATGCCCATGTGCGCCAGCGTGAACGGCACCTTGAGCCGCGCGAGTTCCGGCAGCATCTCGTGGGTCAGCCAGCCGGGCAGAAGGAAGTCGAGCTGCCAGCCGCGCTCGGCGAAACGCGCATCGAATCTCCTGACCCGCGGCAGCAGCGTCGCGCCGAAACCCGGCGCTAGCGGCTTGACCGGCGAGACATTGATGCGCACCCCGCGCACGCCCAGCGCATGGAGTTCGTCAAGCGCGCGGTCCGACACGTCGTCGTCCAAGTCGACGATGCCGCGACAGCGCGCCGGACCCACCTCGCGCATCGCGTCGAGCATGCAGGTGTTGTCGCGCCCGTAGGCGGAGGGCTGCACGAACACGAAACGCTCGATACCCAACAGGGCGGCCAACTCCAGGTACTCCGACAAAGGCGCCTGCGGCGGCGCGTAGCGCAGGTCGCTGCCATGGGGATAGCGATCGGCCGGGCCGAACACATGGAAGTGGCTGTCGCAGGCGAGCGCCGGCGCACGAAACACCAGCCGCTCGTTGCTCGACGCAGTCACGCACGCGCCCCGCGCATCCGGGCGGGCCTACAGGACCGGATTATTGATCTCACCGCCGAGAGTCGAGAGCCCCCAGGAGGTCGAATGGGCATCGAGATTGAAATTGATGTGCCCGCCCGCCGCGTGCTGGTCGCGGTAGATGCGCTCCATCGGCCCGCGGGTATAAAGACCGTTGGCGCCGGCCAGGGCATAGAGTGTGTCGACGCAGTCGGTGGCCAGCTTCATCGCGTAGGCACAGTTGCGCTTCTGCTTGAGGCGGTAGTTCATGTCCGGATCGACGCCCTTCTCGGCCATGGCCTGCGCCTCGATGCAGTCGCTGCGCGCCATCAGGCGCGCGGCATCGAGATGGGCACCCGCCAGGCCGACCCGGCTCTGCACGGTGCCCATGTCGCGCATCCGGAGCGTGGTGTAGCTGGTGCTGCGCTCGCGCACCATATCGGTGACGGCGTCGAACATCGCCTGCGCGTTGCCGATGGCGGTGCCGAGGATGCAGTGCGCCGCCAGACCGCCGAAGGGGATCCGGTAGCACGCCGCGGGGTTGACCTTCCAGCCGGGGAAGCCTTCGCGGCGCCCGCGTAGCATGGAGAGCGCGCGGTGCTCCGGCACGAAGACCTTGTCGCACTTGACCGACATGCTGCCGGTGCCTGACAAACCCATCACATGCCAGTCGTCGACGATCTCGTACTCGGACTCGGGTATCACCGTCATCCGGTAGTCCACCGGCTTGCCGTTCGCGTCGCGGATGAGGCAGGCGAGCATGTTCCAGGTCGAGCAGCCCACGCCGGAGGAGAAGTTCCAGTGCCCTGAGAGCAGGATCCCGCCGTCGACGACTTCGCCGCGCCCCTGCGGGTAGGCGATGCCGGAGGCGATGTACATGTCGGGGTCGGCGCCCCAGATCTCCTCCTGCGCCCGCTCGTCGTACAGTGCCAGCATCCAGTGGTGGATCGCGATGTTGGCCAAGGTCCAGGATGTCGAGGCGCAGCCGCGCGCGATGATGTCGGTGATGTCGACGATGATGGAGAAGTCAAGCTCCATACCGCCCCAGCGCCGCGGCTGCATGATGCGCATGAGGCCGGAGCGGTTGAGATCGGCGATGGTCTCCGGCAGCATGCCGCGTGCGGCCTCGGTGCGTGCGGCACGCTCCCGCAGCACGGGCACCAGCGCATGCGCGCGGGCGACGGCCTCCTCGTAGCTGATGCCGGCGAAGTCAAGGCGCGGACTTACAGGTGCATTCATGGCGTTCTCCCAGCGTAAAAGTCGCGGCTCGGCCGCCTAGTTGACCCGCGGCATTTCGTTGTAGTCCTCGGCCCAGTCCGGCATGGTGGTCAGGCCGAAGAAGTTGAGTTCCAGGGTCAGGCCGTCGGGGTCGCGCACGAAAATCTGGAAAAGATTGAAGTTCGGCAGCGCACGCGCCCACCAGTCCAGGGACAGGGTAGAGAAGCGCTCACGGAACTCGTCGGGATCGGCAGCGGCGAAGGCGATGTGATCGACCACGCCGGTATTGTCGCGCGCGGACCTGGCCGAGGTGCCCTTGTAGTAAATCTCCCAGTTGGGCACGTCGCGCGGGGCCATGTGCACCCAGATCTTGTCGCCCCGGCCGAGCCACGCGCCGGGGAAGGGAAAGTCGGGGCGCGGCATTTCCTCCAGGCCGAAAACGTCGCAATAGAAGCGCTTGGACTTTTCGAGGTCGTTGGCGAGCAGAAGATAGTGGTTGATGTCGACCAGTGGCATGGCAGTTCTCCTTTGGGTGGCGGGTGAGTCGTTTGACAGCGATGAAGCGGGAAGGTTTCGTCTATTCGGGCTTGATGCCGGCGCGGGTGATCACGCGCTTCCAGACGCGCGACTCGTCCTCCACGCGGCGGGCGAAATCGGTGGAGGATGTGGCCACCGCGCGCACGCCGGCGCCGGCGAACGCGTCGCGCACCCTGGGCTGCTCGACCGCGCGCACGATGCCCTGCTGCAGCTGTGCCAGCACCGACGGCGGCGTGGCGGCCGGTGCCATCACGCCGAACCAGTAGATCATGTTGTAGTCGGGAAAACCGGCCTCGCTGAAGGTCGGCACCTCGGGCAGCAGCGGATGCCGTTCGCGCCCGGCCACGGCCAGACCGCGTACGCGGCCGCCCTTGATGTGCTGGGTGGCCGATCCCACGCTGGACAGACCGACATCGATGCGTCCGGCAATCAGGTCGAGGAGCGCCGCCGCCACGCCCTTGTAGGGGATGTGGGTAAGTTCGACGTCAGGCCCCGAGAGAAAAAGTTCCACCGCCAGATGGGCCGAGGAGCCTTGCCCGCCCGAGCCGAAGGTGAGGAGCCTGGGCTGCCTACGCGCCAGGTCGACCAGGTCCTTGAGCGTTTTCGCGGCCAGATCCTGGCGCACCATGATCACCGCGGGCGCCTCGGCGACCGGGCTGATCTTGGCGATATCCCTGTCGGGGTCATAGGGCAGTTTCGGGTACAGCGCTGCTGACACCGCGAAGGAATTGTCCGTCAGCAGCAGCGTATGGCCGTCCGGCGCGGCCTTGGCCACCGCGTCGGTACCGAGTGTGCTGCCGGCACCGCCACGGGTTTCGACGACGAAGGGTTGGCCGAACTGGCTCGCCAGCTCGGCACCGACAGCGCGCGCGGCCGTTTCGGTGAAGGAGCCGGCCGAAAACGGCACGATGATGCGCACGGCCTTGGAAGGCCATGTGGTTTGCGCCTGCACGGCAGGGCTGGCGGCACACCCGAGCGCCAGCGCGGCGATCCAGGCGCGGCGGGTCGATAATGAGTTGAACATGCGCAATATCTCGATCACTGGCCGTCAAATGCTTTCGCAAACCGTCACATTTCGCAAACCGTCATAACCTGCCGATGCCCTGGCGCGCTTTTCCCGCGTCGCCGCGGGGTCGGGCGCACGATTGGCGCGCCGAACCGGCGGGACGCCGGAGCACCAGAGCACCAGAACGCTATTGCCCGATCCCGAGCGCACGGCGCACCTGCCACGCCGTCGACTGTATGGAAGACAACACGGGCCGCCCGAATTCCCGCGCGAGCCCTCCTAGAATCTCATAAGTCGGCAGTTGTGAGCAAGCGATAAACAAGGCCTTGCAAACGGGGCTCATGGTGCGCCGCGACAGCGCAGCGACCTCCGGTCCGGTGATGCGCCCGAGCGCATCCACATCCGGCGCATACAGGCTGTCGAAGGCGCGCACGCGAATCCCGCCGTCGGCGAGAAACACCTTCAGCTGGGCGTTGACGGCATCCAGATAGGGGGTGACCACCGCGATGTCGTTGACGCCGGTGGCGTTGAGGGCCTCCACCATGGCGCGCGCGGTCGTCACCACCGGCTTGCCCGTCACTTCGCCCAGCGCGTGCGCCAGTTCGCTGTCTGCAGCCGGGCCGGAGATGAAGCCCGCCGCGGTGCAGCCGTAGGCGAGGATGTCGATGCCGTGGCCGGCGAATTCCTCGGCGAGCCTGAGCGCCTGCGCCCGGTAGGCGGGAATGGTCTGGCGGGTGAGCATGCCCTTGCCACGCGGGATGCGCAGGGTCACGCACTCGGTGCCTGCGGGCAACCAGGCGCTCAGCTCGCGCGCCATTGTGGTGTTGTTGACCGGCACCATCAGGCCGACCTTGAGCGGTGTGGTCATGGGCAGGATATCTGCGACCGAGATGCCGGGTTTCAGGCGGCGACGCGTCGCGTCACCGAATGCTCAGCGCGGCGCGTGCCGCCCGGCAGCGGGCGCCAGGCCAGCGCGCGCAATTCGCCGAACTCGTGCGGCAGGCGCTCGAAGGACTCGCCGCCGTCCCGGCTGCGGAACAACTGGCCGAGATTGGTGCCTACGAAGACGAGCATCGGGTCGGCCGGATGCGTGGCCACGCACCAGGGCGTGCTGTTGAGCCTGCCGGGCAATTGCGCAGCGGCCCATGTGGTGCCGTAATCGCGGCTCACCAGCAGGCGCCCGGTGCTGCCCGGCGGGCCGTTGCCGTTGGTCAGGAACACCACGCCGCTTTGATCGGCGCGCGGGACGATGGCCCGCGTGTACTGCCACGGCGAATCAAGTTCGGTGTAGAGCCAGTGGGCGCCGCCATCGCTGCTGCGGTGCAGGCCGCGGTTGGTGGTGGCGAACATCACGCTGCCGGCCGGCGACGGGATCACGGCAAGGCCATGCACGTCGCCCGAGATCAGGCCGCGATCCATGGCCTGCCATGTGGCCCCGCCATCGCCGCTGCGGTAAATGCCGCCGATCTCCACGCCTGCCCAGACCACCTGGTCATCCAGCGGATCGAAGAGGATCTGCGTGACGCGCGTCGGCCCCATGTTGACGGTGGAAAATTCGCTGATCCCCGGGGCGGGCAGGGCGCTCCAGTTGACGCCGCCGTCCATGGAGCGATAGAACCCTGCCGGACGCGTGCCGGCGAGCAGCACGGCGGGCTGACGCGGATGCACCTGCACCGACCAGACATCCTCCATGGGCGCAGGCAGGCGGGTCCAGCGGGCGCTCGACTCGCTCCAGCGATAGATGCCCATGTCGGTGCCGGCAAACAGTGTGTCGGGGGTCTGCGCGTGGGCGGCAAGGCTCCACACCCGCGCTTCCAGGTACATGCCGGAATGGCTGTTGGGATGCACCCAGGTTTCCCCCGCGTCCTCGCTGAACCAGGCGGAATGACCTGCGGTGCCGGCATAGACATGGATCTGCTCGCTCATGCTGGCTTGTCTCCGGCTTTTTCTGGCGGCGCCGCGGCGCTTGAGATGCGCCTGCGATTGGTCTTATGCTACCACCCGCCCGGCAGGCGTCATTGGCGCGCGCCGCGGCACGCAAGAAGGATTAGCGAGGAGACCCATGGCATTCCGCCCGCTGCGCCGCGCGTTCGCGGCCACCCTCATTTTCGTCGCCGCGCTCGACGCCGCCGCCCAGGTGTTTCCGTCCAAGCCGGTGCGCATCGTCATCGGCTTTCCGCCCGGCGGCGGTATCGACATCGTCGCGCGCATCCTCGCGCCCAGGCTCACCGAGGCGCTGGGCCAGCCGGTCCTGGTGGAAAACCGCCCGGGTGCCAACGGCGTGGTAGGCATGGACCTCGTGGCCAAGGCGGCACCGGACGGCCATACGGTGATGCTCGGCACTCTCGGCACCTTCAGCGTCAATCCGTCCTTCTATCCCAACCTGCCTTTCAACGCGGAAACCGCCTTCGCGCCCCTGACGCAACTGGCCTCGGTGGCCTTCATCGTCTATGCCAACCCGTCGCTGCCGGCCAAGTCCATCGGCGAACTGATCGCGCATGCCAGGGCCAACCCTGGCAAGATCAATTTTTCCTCCAGCGGCAACGGCGGACTGCCGCACCTGGCCGGCGAGATGTTCGGCGCAGCCGCCGGCCTCAGCATGGTGCATGTGCCCTACAAGGGTAGCGCCCCGTCGATCGCCGACGTGATGGGCGGCCAGGTACAGATCACCTTCGAAGCCGCCGCCATCGGCCTGCAGCACATCAAGAGCGGCAAGCTGCGCGGTTTGGCCACCACCAGCGCCAGGCGCCTCGCGTTCGCGCCCGACATTCCCACGGTCGCCGAAACCCTGCCCGGCTTCGAGGTCGTCAATTGGTACGGCATGGCGGTGCCCGCCGGCACCCCGCGCGAGGCCATCAATCGCCTGCATGCCGAACTGGTCAAGGCGATGGCCTTGCCGGATGTCCGGGAGAAGATGGTCGCGCAGGGGACCGATCCGGTCGGCAGCACGCCCGAGGCGTTTGGCGCCTTCGTCAAGGCCGAATCGGCAAAATGGATCCGCGTGATCCGCCAGGCCAACATCAAGCCCGACTAGCCGCCCGCCCGGTCCGCGCGGGCCGGGTGGGCGCAGCGCCGGAGCGCGCGGAATCGCGGCGCTTTCGGCCGCTGTTCAGGACACCGGACAGGGCGCGGTCGGCGCATGATGCCGACATTCCCGACTGCCAGGACAGCGCCATGCAATCCTCCGCGACGCACGACATGCAGAACCATGACCGGGCCCTGCTGCGCTTCCTGCGCGCCGCCCACAGCCATGTGGGCCAAATACTGCGCCACACGGGCAACGACCCGGTGGCAACCGCGCGTGCCGCCGTAAGCTACGACCTGGCGATGCTGGCGCTGGGACATCATGCCAGGCTTTCCCTGCACGCCGGGGCGACGACCGCGGCGCAGCTGCTTTTTCTGGCCGCCGAACTGTCGCGACGCGGCGGCGGACCTGCGCAGGAGCCTGCCCACTGCGCCGCGATATTCGACCGCGCGGGACTGGAGCGCGACGCCGCGGTCATCGGTGACCAGAACAGGATCCTCGACCAGGCGGACCTCGCCGCGATGCTGGGTCGCTTTTGCGATGCGCTGCGCGCCCAGGGCCTGGATCCGGTGCACGCGTTGGCGCAGGAACTGGCCGAGGCGCAGGCACGTACGCGCCACTACGCGGCCGAGGCGATCGTCCCCACCTTCATGCTGCCGCGCGACCGCGCCGCCACGCCGCCCGGGCTGCGATCCTAGGCGGCCGCCGCGATCTGCTCCGGCGTCAACGGCAGGTCGCGCACCCGCACACCCAGCGCGTCGCGCACCGCATTGCCCAGTGCGCCGGCCACCGGCCCGTGCGCCGACTCGCCGGCCCCCAGCGAAGGGGCGTCCGGGTCGGAAATGATCTCCACCGTCACCTGCGGAACCTCGGAAAAGCGCAGGATCGGATAGGTTTCCCAAGCGTCACTGGTGATGCGTGTGCGGTCGAAAGTCACGGCTTCCTTCAGGGCCCAGCTGGTGGCCTGGATCGCGCCGCCTTCGGTCTGGTTGGCGATGCCGTCGGGATTGATCACGCGCCCGACGTCAACGGCGATCCACAGCCGGCGGGCGCGAATCTGCGTGCCGGCCTCGATCTCGGCCACCACGGCGCAGTAGGCGCCGGTGTTCTTGTAACGCGCATAGGCCATGCCGTAGCCGATGCCGTCGCTGCGCCGCAGGCCGCGCCATCCGGACATTTGCGCGACTTTTTCCAGCACGGCGCGCGCACGCGGGTCGCGCAGGTAGTCCAGGCGCCAGTCGAGCGGGTCGCGTCCGGCTTCGCGTGCCAGGTCGTCGACGAAACTCTCCACCGCGAACACGTTGGCGAAGGCGCCCAGGGAGCGCAGCGCGGAGGTGCGGATCGGCATGGTCAACAGGCGGTGGTTGTGCACCTGCCAGGAGGCAAACTCGTAGCCCGGCACCGCGTTGCGCTCGCTGCCGCCGCCGGCGGCCAGGGCCGCGTTCACCGCGACGAGGCGTTCATGCGGCTGCTCCAGGTGCCAGGCGGCCAGCAGCGCCGGCGTCTTGGCGCGGCCCGGGCGGGTGCCGTGGCCGTTGCTCCATACGTCATGGCGCCAGGCGAGAACCCTGCCCTCGGCGTCGAGGTCGGCTTCCAGCTGCACGAGCATCGGCGGGCCGAAAGGCGACCAGGCCAGTTCGTCGGCGCGCGACCACAACACCCGCACCGGCCGGCCCGGCTCGGCGCGCGCCATCAGAACGGCGTCCCAGGCTACATCGTCGGCGCCGTTGTGCCCGTAGCATCCCGCCCCTTCGACATGATGGACGACGATACGCTCGGCCGGCAGGCCAGTGGCAAGCGCGAGGTCGGCGCGCAGGTTGTAGATGCCCTGGCTATGTGTCCAGACCTCGACCCGCGCGGCTGCGCCGGCGCCGGACCAGCAAGCGAGCGCGCAGGCGGGGCCGAGCGATGCGTGCGCCAGATAGGGCCGGGTGAAGGCGGCCCGCACGGTGCGCGATGCGGCGGTCGGCTGCGCGCCCGGTTGCGCGGCCGACCGCGCATCGACCAGCTTGGTCTCCACCGGCTGCTGCTTGAGCCAGGCGCCGAGCGCGGCGGCGTCGGGCAGGGTCGCGGCCTCTTCCCAGCGCGCGGCGCCGCGCAGCGCCTCGAGCGCGCGGCGGGCCGCCGCGCCGGATGCCGCGAGGACCCCGACGAAACTGCCGTCGCGCAGCACGCGCTCGCACCCTTCAATCGCACGGGCCCGGCTGTCATCGAGCCCGACCAGGCGCGCCGCCGGCGACGGCGGCCGCAGGATGGCGGCATGCAGCATGCCGGGCAATTCCAGGTCGTGGACAAAACGCGGCAGGCCGAACACCTTGTCCGGCAGGTCGATGCGCGGCACCGAAGCGCCCACCACGGCCAGCGCCGCGGACGGCAACGGCGCCACCTTGCCGGTGGCCTCGCGCTCGAGCAAGCCCGCGTCGGCGAACGCCCAGTAGTTCAGGCCGATGGCGCGGCCGTCCACCCTGAATTCGCCGTCGTCGCAAGCGATGCGCGCCGCATCGAACCCGCTGCGCCGGGCCGCCTCGGCGATCAGCAGGCAGCGCGCCTCGGCGGCCGCATGGCGCAGCGCGCTGCCCGATTCCTGCACGGAGAGGCTGCCGGAAGTGACCGCCTCGTCGGGGCTGGCAGCGGTCGATGCACCGACCATGACGATGCGCTCGAAACGCACCTGCAGTTCGCAGGCGACGATCTGGGCCAGCGCCGTGAGAATGCCCTGGCCGATCTCCACCTTGCCCGACCGCACCTCGACCTTGCCGTCGGCGCGGATGGTCAACCACTGCGACAGGCGCCGGTTGACCTCGAGGCTGCCGGGCAGACGCGGCTTGCCGTCGTCGGCCGCCATGGCCATGCGAAAGGCGAGGTTCATGCGGCCTGCCCGGCCGCGCGCATCGCGGCGGCGGCGCGCAGCACGGCGCGCACGATGCGGTTGTGCGAGCCGCACCTGCAAAGATGCTTGTCAAGCGCGCTGCGCACCTGGGCATCGTCCGGGTCGGGATTGGCGGCCAGGAGTTCGGCGGCCGAGATCAGGATGCCGGAGAGGCAATAGCCGCATTGCGCCGCCTGCTCTTCGAGAAACGCCGCCTGCAGCGCATGCGGCATGCCGGGCCGGCCGAGCCCCTCGACGGTCACCACGGCGCGTCCGGCCGCCGCCCACAGGGGCGTGTCGCAGGCCGGCAGGGACTTGCCGTCGATGAGCACATGGCAGGCCCCGCACTGGTTCTGGCCGCAACCGAAGCGTGTGCCCTTGAGGGCCAGGGTGTCGCGCAGCGCGTCGAGCAGGAGCGCGTTGTCGGGTGCCTCGACCGTACAGGAACTGCCGTTGACTTGGAAAGTGGTCGCCATGGGATTTGCCGGACGGGATGTCGCGCTGCTGGACAGCGTTCAGTCGATTTTCGCGCCGGAGGCCTTGACGATGACACCGGCGCTGTCCCAATCCGAGCGCAGCAGCGCCTGGAATGCGTCGACGCCGACCACCGCTTGTTCGAGGCCGAGGCGGGCGAAGCGCTCCTGGACAACCGGATCGGCCAGCACTTTCTGCACAGCGGCGTTGAGGCGGTCGACTTCGGCGCGCGGCAGGCCCGCCGGCGCCAGCAACCCCATCCAGGAGTCGAACTGGAAACCGGGGTATCCGCTCTCCGCCACCGTGGGCACGTCGGGCAGGAACTTCGAGCGCGATTTGCCTGTGGTGGCCAGGAGTCTCATGCGCGCGTCGCCCTTGAACTGCATCACGCCGATGGTGGCGGAAGTCACCGCCTGCACCCTGCCCGCCAGCACCTCGTTGACGGCATCCCCGGTCGACTTCATGGGAATGTGCTGCAGATTCAGCCCGGCGCGTGCGTTGAATGACGCCATGCCCAAATGCGTCGCGCTGCCGTTGCCGGCGGATGCGTAGTTGAGCTGCCCCGGCCGGGCCTTGGCCTCGCGCACCAGGTCGGCCAGGATGTTGATGCCGGCGTTGCCGGGCGCGACGATCACATAGCCGGAATTGCCGAGATAGGCCACGCCGGCGAAATCCTTGATCGGGTCGTAGCCCAGCTTGGCATATAGATGACCGGCGATGTTATGGCTTGCCGCCGCCAGCACCAGAGTATTGCCGTCGGCGGGGGCCTTGGCGACGTAGGCCGTGCCGACCGTGCCGCCGGCACCGGCGCGGTTTTCCACCACGACGCTGGCGCCCAGCAGGGTACCCAGTTCATTGTTGAACGCGCGGGCCACGGTGTCCTGCACCGCACCGGTACCGAAAGGCACGACGATGCGTATCACCCGCTGCGCCTGCGCGAGGGCGGTCGCGGCGGCGGACAGCAGGAGCACGATCGCGCAGGTGCGCACGAGGCGGGCAAGGCAGGCGGTCATCGGGAGTCCTCGGGATTGGGGCGGTCGCGGAGGCGCATGGTCGTGAGACAGAAGTCTAGCAGGCGGGAAGTGGCACGGGACACGCACCGCCCCGGGCGGCCTCCCCGATGCCGTCACGGCCGCCGGTCGTCCCGGCCGGCCGCGCGCATTGGTTGATGCTTGTCAAACCATGCCTGTTCGCGGTTTTGTAGGATTGCTAGATGAGCGGACGCCTGCGCGTCCGCGCGACCAAGGGAGATACTGGATCATGTCAATCCATTCGAAGGCGTTCGCGGCCGCCCTGTTGGCGGCGCTTCTGGCCTGCCCTGCGGCAGCGATGACCGAAGGCAGGACCGCCCAGGGCGAGGCCTGGATTTCCGGCGGCATCGGCAGCAGCGAACTGGAGTTGCTGGACAAGCAGCGCGGCGACTTCAGCCTGCGCATCCTGACCGCCGCCAAGGGCAGCGGCGCGTATCTGGCCGACGCGCTGGTGAAGGTCACCGACGCTGCCGGCCGTACCGTGCTCGAAACCCGCGCCGACGGGCCGTGGCTGTATGTCAACCTCAGGCAGGGCGATTATCGGGTGCTCGTGACCTACAAGTCCGAGTCGCGGCAACAGGCCACCAGGATCCATGCCAACGACCGGCACGAAATGTTCTTCTACTTCGATGAAGCGGTCGAGCGCCTGCCGAAGGGCGAAAAAGGCTAGCGCGCCCGGACGCATCGCAACCCGGGCACGGCCCAGGCAGAGGGCCGGGGCGGGCGCAGAAAAAAGGCCGCCCGCAGGCGGCCTTTTCGCGCGCGGCGGTGCCGGCTACACGCGGCGCCGATACTCGCCGGTGCGCGTGTCGATTTCGATCTTGTCGCCCTGGGCCACGAAGAGCGGCACGCCGATCTCGTAACCGGTGGCGAGCTTGGCGGGCTTCAACACCTTGCCCGAGGTATCGCCGCGTACCGCCGGCTCGGTGTAGGTGATGACGCGTTCGACCGAGGTCGGCAATTCCACCGAGATGGCACGATCGTTGTAGATCGTGAGTTCGCAAGGCATGCCGTCTTCCAGATAGTTGAGGGCGTCGCCCATGTTCTCCGCCTCGACCTCGAACTGGTTGTAATCGGCATCCATGAACACGTAAAGCGGGTCGGCGAAGTAGGAGTAAGTCACCTCCTTCTTCTCCAGCTGCACGGTGTCGAACTTGTCGTCGGCCTTGTAGACCGACTCCGTACCCGAACCGGTCAGCAGGTTTTTCATCTTCAGCTTGACCACCGCCGAATTGCGGCCGGACTTGTTGTATTCGGCCTTGAGGACGACCATGGCATCGCTGCCGATCATCACCACGTTGCCCGCGCGGAGCTCCTGTGCGATTTTCATGAATGGACCTTCGTATTCCGGAAAAGGGTGTCGGGATCGCGACGTCGCGGCAACCCACCCAGGCCGCCCGGCGCGTAAAAAGCTTTCTAGTTTAACCCGTTTCGGGCCACTTTTCCAGAAAACTCAACCAGTTGAGCCGCCAGATCGCGGGCTTCGCCGAGTTTCCAGGCCCATTCCTCGGCATGCAGGCGCAGGGCCGACTGGTTGGCCGCAAAGCCGCGCCAGACTTCCTCGAACGACCAGTCGCCAGGCTCGCCGAGGCCCAGCGGATCGAGTGCGCTGCCGGGGCTCACGCCATTCCACAAGGCCATGAAGCGCCCCACCGACTGGCGCCGCGGCTCATGCAGCCCGTGGCAGTAGCGGCGCAGGAATTCGCCGAGCTTGGCCTCGTGGACCTGGCCGGACTGCGGATAGATCTGCCAGACCAGCGGCCGGCCGGCCCACTGCGCGCGCACGAACGAATCCTCGCCGCGCACGAAATTGAGGTCGCAGCCCCACAGCAGCCGGTCATAGTCCGGCTGCTCCACGAACGGCACGATCGAGGCCGACACGTTGCCCAGCGATCCATGGGCGCCCGGCTCGGCCGCCATGTCGAACCAGTCGGCCACCAGCGCGGTCGACGGTCCCTTGGGCACGATCAGACGCACCGGATGCGGATGCGCGGACAAGCCGGTGAGCAGGTCCTTGACCGGCGCCCGCGCATAGGAAAAAAGCGACACCCGCCACTCGTTGCGCGCCTTGGGCGGCACGCCGATGCGCTGCCAGAAGGCCGCCTGCGCGGCAGGATTGGCCTGGTAGGCATCGCGCGCCTCGAACAAGCCGCGCTCGCGCAACAGGCCGCCCGTCTCGGCGCTGAATCCCGGGAAATAGAAATGCTTGGTCAGTCCCAACGCGGGGTGCACCGACGGCATGCCATGGCAGCCCGATACCCATTCCTCGGCGCTCAGGTACTCGAGGTTGACCCACACCGGCGCGCGGCCGGCCGCCGCATGCCCGGCCATCGAAGCGCAGTAGGCGGCGGGCAGCTCGCAAGCGAAGGCTTCGATCACCACGTCGGCCGGCTGCGCGCTACCGGCGGCATCGTTCCAGAGCCGCACCTCGACGCCGTGGGCGCGCTGGGTATCGAGGCGCGGGTCGATGCCGGGACACAGGCGCTCCAGGCTTTCGAGATCGTCGACCCACAGGCGCACGGCGCGCGCATGCTCGGCGGCCAGTTGCCGTGCCAGGCGCCAGGTGACGCCCACGTCGCCGTAGTTGTCGATCACCCTGCAGAACACGTCCCACCGTTTCAGTGCCACACCCGTCTCCGCCTGTGCCGGAAGTTGGAAAAACCAATCATGGTTAAATCACCGCATGACCGCAGACCAGGGGACGGCCATGACCCGCGCGAAGGCTTTCGCACGGCGCGCCACGCTGCGCGAATGGCTGCTGCTCGGATTGCCGGCCATGCTCGTCATCCTCGCCGCCTTCTGGATCACCTTACGCTTCGTGCAGCCGGCGCCGCCGCGCACCCTGACCATGAGCACCGGCGCCGCCGACGGCGCCTATCACCGCTTCGCGCTGCAGTACCGCGAGATTCTCGCACGCGAGGGCGTCACCCTGGAGTTGAAACCGTCCGCCGGCTCGGTGGAGAACCTGGCGCGCCTGAAGGACGATGCCGGCGACGTCGATGTCGCATTCGTGCAGAGCGGGCTCGGCATGCTGACACTCACGCCGCTGGCGCAACCGCCCGAGGAGATCCGCCTGTTCTCGCTGGCCAACCTGTTCCAGGAGCCGGTGTGGATATTCCATCGGCGCGCGGTGCCGCTGGCGCGGCTGACCGACCTGGCCGGCCTGCGCGTGGCCATCGGGCCGCCCGGGTCCGGCACCCGCAAGGTGACGCTCGACCTGCTGGGTGCGCATGGCATCGACGAGAAGACAGGCCGCCTCTCCGCGCTGGGCGGCAGCGCCGCGATGGACGCCCTGCTGGAAGGCAGCATCGACGCGGCGGTGCTGATTGCCGCCCCCGAAGCGCCGGTGGTGCGACGCGCGCTGGCGGCGCCGGCGCTGCGCCTGGCGAACCTCGACAATGCGCTGGCCGTATCGCGCCGCTTCCCCTATCTCAAGCCGGTGACCCTGGCACGCGGTGTGTTCGACCTGCGCAACGACATGCCCGAGCGCGACATCCAGCTGGTGGCCACGCAGGCCAACCTGGTCATCCGCGAGGACCTGCATCCCGCACTGGCCTACCTGCTGCTGGAAGCCGCGGTGGAGATCCATGGCACGCCAGGGCTGTTCCACCTGCCGGGCGAATACCCGACCGCGCTGGCGACCGACTGGCCGCTGGCCGAGGAAGCCAGGCGCTACTTCAGGACCGGACGACCGTTCCTGCAGCGCTATCTGCCGTTCTGGCTGGCCAATTTCGTCGAACGCATGCTGGTGCTCCTGGTCCCGGTCATCGCGGTGGTGGTGCCGCTGTTCAAGTGGCTGCCCTCGCTGTTCGCATGGCGCCAGCGGTCGAAAATCAACCGCTGGTACGGCGAGCTGAAATTCCTCGAGCGCGACGCGGCCAGGCGCGCATTCGCGGCCGACGAACTGGCCAGGACGCTCGACCGCCTCGACCGCATGGAGCAAGACGCCGCGCGATTGTCGATTCCGCTGGCCTTCGTCGACCGCGTCTACACGCTGCGCGAGCACATCCACTATGTGCGCGCCAGGCTTCTCGCGCCCGCCGCGGCGGCGGCGGCGGAAACGCCCGCAAGCCCGCTGCCATAGGCCCGCCGCCATCGGGCAGTCACAGCCGCGCCGGCAACGCCCTGCCTGCCACCAGCTGCGCCGGCCGCATTTCGAAACGCCCGCTTTCTGTTATTTTCCCCCCTCACCCTCGACTCGAACGCCGCCATGGATCACCCCGCGCCGCAAGCCATTCTCCTGGGCGACTACGCCGCCCCGCCCTACCTGGTTGACACCGTCGACCTGCGCTTCGACCTCGACCCCGATGCCACCCTGGTGACCTCCCGCCTGGCGGTGCGCCGCAATCCGGCGCATCCCGACGCGGCAGCCATGCCTCTGGACGGACGCGACCTCGAGCTCGTGTCGGTCAAGGTCAACGGGCGCCCGCTCACCGCCGGCGAATATGCCCGTGATGCCGATTCGATCACCCTGCCCGATCTTGGCGAGGCTGCCACCATCGAGGTGGTCACGCGCATCCGGCCGGCGAAGAACCTCTCCTTCATGGGCCTGTACTGCTCGAACGGCAATTTCTTCACCCAGTGCGAGGCCGAGGGTTTTCGCAAGATCACCTACTTCCCCGACCGCCCGGACGTGATGGCCAGGTACACCGTGACTGTCGCCGGCAATCGCGACACCCTGCCGGCGTTGCTGTCGAACGGCAATTGCGTCGCGCGCCGCGAGCTGGCCGACGGCCGCCACGAAGCCACCTGGGTGGACCCGTTCGCGAAACCCTCCTACCTGTTCGCCCTGGTGGCCGGCCGCTTCGCCTGTCACGAAGACACCATCAAGACCCGCTCGGGCAAGAAGAAGCTGCTGCAGATCTACGTCGAGCCGAGGGACGCCGACAAGACCGCCCATGCGATGGAGTCGCTCAAGAAGTCGATCCGCTGGGACGAGCAGCGCTTCGGCCTGGAACTCGACCTCGACCAGTACATGATCGTCGCCGTCGGCGACTTCAACATGGGCGCGATGGAGAACAAGGGGCTCAACGTCTTCAACACCAAGTACGTGCTGGCCAACCAGGCCACCGCGACCGATGCCGATTACGACGGCATCGAATCGGTGATCGCGCACGAGTACTTCCACAACTGGACCGGCAACCGCGTCACCTGCCGCGACTGGTTCCAGCTTTCCCTCAAGGAAGGCTTGACAGTGTTCCGCGACCAGGAATTCTCCATGGACATGACCGGCACCGCCTCGGGCCGCGCGGTGCGCCGCATCGGCGACGTGCGGGTCTTGCGCAGCGCGCAGTTTCCCGAGGATGCCGGCCCGATGGCCCATCCGGTGCGGCCGGATTCGTACATCGAGATCAACAATTTCTACACAGTCACGATCTACGAAAAAGGCGCCGAGGTCGTGCGCATGTACCAGACCATGTTCGGACGCACGGGCTTCCGCAAGGGCATGGACCTGTACTTCAAGCGCCATGACGGGCAGGCCGTGACCTGCGACGATTTCTTCGCCGCCATGGCCGATGCCAACGCGGGCCTGCTCTCGCCCGCCGAACGCGCGCAATGGTTCAACTGGTACGGCCAGGCCGGCACGCCGCGCCTGACGGTCACCGACCATTACGACGCCCGTGCGCGCACCTACACCCTGCGGATGCGGCAGAGTTGCCCGCCCACACCGGGCCAGGACAGCAAGAAACCCTTCGTGATCCCCGTGTCGCTCGGCCTCGTCGGTCGCAAGGGCGCGGCGCTGGACCTGCGCCTGGCCGGCGAGACACGCTCGCGCGGCGTCGAGACGACCCTGCTGGCCTCCGGCAGCGAGAACGTGTTCACCTTCGAAGGCGTCGCGGAACGGCCGGTGCCATCGCTGCTGCGCGGCTTTTCCGCCCCGGTGATCCTCGATTACGCCTACAGCGATGCCGCGCTCACCCACCTGCTGGCACATGACAGCGACCCGTTCAACCGCTGGGAGGCCGGCCAGCGGCTCTACCTGCGCCTATTGACCGGCCTGGCGCGCAAGGCGGCGGCCGGCGAAACCCTGGCCCTGCCGCCGGCGGTGGCGGCCGCGTTCAAGCACATCCTCGCGGACGCCTCGCTTGACGCTGCGTTCAAGGCCGAAGCGCTGGCATTGCCCAGCGAGACCTACATCGCCGAGCAGTTCGACGTGGTCGACCCGCGCGCCATCCATGTGGCCCGGGTGTTCGCGCGGCGCGCCCTGGCGCGCGCCGCCGGCCGCGAACTGCGCGGCGCCTATGCGGCCAATGCGGTGCGCGGGCGCTATTCGCCGGACCCGAAGTCGGCCGGCAAGCGCAGCCTGCAGGGCACCGCGTTGAGCTACCTGCTGGAGCAGAACGACGCCGACATGCACCGCACCGCCTTCAACGCCTTCCACGCGGCCACCAACATGACCGACCGCATGAACGCGCTCGGCGCCCTGATGCTCACGGACTCACCGGAGCGCACCGAGGCGCTGGAAGCCTTTCACGCCATGTTCAAGGACGACGCGCTGGTCATGGACAAATGGCTGGCGCTGCAGTCCGGCGCCCGCCTCGGCGCGGCCGGCACCTCGACGCTGGAAACCGTGCGGCACCTGATGACCCATCCGGTGTTCTCGATCAAGAACCCGAACAAGGCGCGCGCGCTGATCGGCACCTTCTGCCACGCAAACCCCGCCTGCTTCCATGCCGACGACGGCAGCGGCTACGACTTCTGGATGGAACGCGTGCTCGAAATCGACGGCTTCAATCCGCAGGTGGCCGCACGCCTGGCGCGCGCCGCTTCGTCCTGGAAAAAACTCGAACCGGTGCGCCGCAAGATGCTGCAGGACCGGCTGTCCTCCATCGCCGCTTCGCCCGCGCTTTCCAAGGACACCCGCGAAGTCGTGCAAAAGACCCTCGCATGATCGCCAAGGTTCTGGCCAATGCCAGCGTCAAGCGGGTGCAGGCCGCGCTCGCCGACGCCGGCATCTCGGCCGACATCATCGTCACCGAGGAAGCCACGCCATCCTCACAGGCCGCCGCCGAGAAGCATGGCTGCGATGTCGCGCAGATCGCCAAGTCGGTGATCTTTCGCGCCGTGCAGTCCGACCGCGTGGTGCTGGTGATCACCAGCGGCGCCAATCGTGTGGATGAGTCGCTTGTGGTGGAAGCCATCGGCGAGCCGGTCGGTCGCGCCGATGCCGTCTTCGTGAAGGCTCGCACCGGTTTTTCGATCGGCGGTGTCGCGCCGATCGGCCACCTCACGCCGCCGATCACGCTATTTGACGAAACCCTGACCCGCTTCGAGGTCATCTATCCCGCCGCCGGCCATCCGCACACCGGCTTCGCGGTGGCGCCACTGGCGCTGGCGAAAGCCGCCGCCGCACGGGTGATGCGGATCTGCTGAGGGCATGCCATGGCCAGTGTCGACAACTACCGCCTGATGGCGCGCTACAACCGCTGGATCAACGAGCGGCTCTACAGCGCCGCGGCCGGCATGCCGGATGAGGAACGCAAGCGCGACCGCGGAGCGTTTTTCAAGTCCATCCACGGCACCTTCAACCACATCCTCGCCGCCGACCACCTGTGGATGGGGCGCTTCGAGCGCGCGCCCTACGACTGGCCCGGCTTTGGTCATGAACTGCATGCGGACTTCGCCGAGTTGCGCCGCGCGCGCGAGGCCATGGACGAACGCATCAGTGCATTTTTCGCGACCCTCACCCCGGACTGGATCACCGAACCGTTCGAATACGCCAAGCTTTCCGGCACGCGCGTCACGGTTGACGGATTCACCGTCCTCACGCACTTCTTCAATCACCAGACCCATCATCGCGGCCAGGTCACGACGCTTCTCATGCAGGCAGGCATCGACCCGGGCGATACCGACATCGTCGCCATGCCGGGCCTGCAACGGGCCTGATCCCGTCATCAAGCGGCAAAGCCGGGTTCCGACAACCGGTAACATCGCGCCTCACTCCAGAAAACACACCATGTCACTGAACATCCTCGTACTCGGCGCCGGCGCCACCGGCGGATACTTCGGCGGCCGCCTCGCGCAGGCGGCCCATCTCGGCAAGACCGACACCAAGGTCACCTTCCTGGTGCGCCCGAAGCGGGCCGATGCCTTGCGTGCCGGCGGCCTCAGTATCGAAAGCCCGCAGGGCGGCTTCAACATTCCGGTACGTACCGTGCTGCATACCGAACTCGAACCCGAATACGACCTGGTGCTGCTTTCCTGCAAGGCCTACGACCTCGAATCGTCGATCCTCTCCATCTACCCCGGCATGCGCCCGGACACTTTCGTGCTGCCGGTCTTGAACGGCCTCGCCCACTTCGAACGCCTGGACCGCGAGTTCGGGGCGCACCGGGTGCTGGGCGGCTGCTGCCACATCGCCGGCAACCTGACCCCCGCGGGCGTGGTGCGCCAGATGACCGACCTGCAACGCATCACCTTCGGCCTGCGCGCGGAGAACGGCGCCAACGCCAAGCCGGTACTCGATGCGCTGGCCGAGGCGTTCAAGCAGACCCCGATCGACGTGCGCCACACCGACAAGGTGGTGTTGGAGATCTGGGAAAAGTATGTGCTGCTCGCCACCCTGGCCGGCATGACCTGCCTGATGCGCGGCGCGGTCGGCGACATCATGGCCAGCGATGATGGCGAGACACTGATGCTGCGCATGCTGGCCGAATGCACCGCGGCGGCGCAACACGCCGGCCATGCGCCCCGCCCCAACGTGCTCGAGGGCACGGCCAGGATGCTCACCACGCGCGGTTCGATCTTCAGCGCCTCGATGCAGCGCGACCTCGAATCCGGCGGCAGGACCGAGGGTGCGCATATTGTGGGCGACATGCTCGCCCGCGCGCGCGCCGCCGGCAGCGACGCCACGCTTCTGGGCATCGCCTGGGCACACCTGCAAACCCGCGAGGCCCGGCTCACACGCGAAAACCAGGCAGCCTGAGATGCCCCGCATCGCCTCGCTGCACCTGTATCCGCTCAAGAGTTGCCGCGGCATCGCGCTCGATGCGGCGGTGCTGGGACGCGCGGGCCTCGAGTACGGTGGCGCCGCTGATCGCGAATGGATGGTGGTCGATCTCCGGGGCCGGTTCCTGACCCAGCGCGAGGCGCCGCGCATGGCGCTGATCACCCCTGCGCTCGAAGGTACGTCGCTGGTGCTGTGCGCGCCCGGCATGCAGGCCTTGCACGTGCCGCTCGACATCGCCTTCGGTCGCAACGCCACGCTCGATGTGCAGGTCTGGAACCACGCCTGCCGCGCGTTCGACGAAGGCGATGAGGCCGCGCGGTGGCTATCGCAGTTCCTCTCAAGGCCGCTACGCCTGGCGCGCTTCGACCCAGGCCACAAACGGGCCTCCAACCGCGAGCGCAGCGGCGGCGTCGAGGCGCTGAACCGGTTCTCCGACGGCTATCCGATGCTGCTGGTGTCGCGCGCGTCGCTCGCGGACCTCAATGACCGCCTGCTGGAAAACGGCCGCGAGGCTCTGCCGATGGACCGCTTCCGCCCGAACATCGTGATCGACGATGTCGGGCCCTTCGATGAAGACCGCTTCGTCTCGCTGACCGACGGGGAGGTGGTGCTCAAACCTGTCAAACCCTGCCCGCGCTGCCCGATCCCATCCATCGACCAGGCCACCGGCCTGCGCGGCGCGGACCCGCTCGACATCCTGGCGCGCTATCGCAACGACCCTGCGCTGGGCGTGATCTTCGGGCAGAACACCATCGCCGCCGGCGGCCTGGGCGCGAGACTCGCGGTAGGGCAGCGCTTCGTGGCGGAGTGGAACTTCTGAGCCAGGCCCCTCGCCCCGCCGACGGCGGCGGCATGTTGCTGGGATTCGCCGGGGTGCTGATCTTCAGTCTGACCCTGCCGCTCACGCGCGTCGCCGTCACGCACCTCGACCCGCTGTTCGTCGGTCTCGGCCGCTCGCTGGTGGCCGCGGTGTTCGCCGGCATCTATCTGTTGGCCATACGCGCGCCCTGGCCTGACCGCCGCCAGCTCCGGCATCTGGCCTTGAGTTCAGCTGGCGTCATCGTCGGCTTTCCCGCCTTGACCTCCTGGGCGATGCGCTATGTGCCGTCGGCGCATGGCGCGATCGTTGTCGGCCTTCTGCCGCTCGTGACTGCACTCATGGGCGCCTGGCTGCATCACGAACGCCCATCCGTGGGGTTCTGGATTGCCGCTGCCGTCGGTAGCGCACTGGTGGTGTCATTTGCAGTCTTTCATGGCGGCGGCAGCCTGCACCTGGCCGATCTTGCCCTGCTGGGCGCAGTGCTGCTGGGCGCCTTCGGCTACGCCCAGGGGGCGCTGGTCACACGCGAAATCGGCGGCCCCGAAACAATCAGCTGGTCGCTCATCATCAGCGCGCCATTCCTGGCGGTGCCGGTGGCCTATGCGGGACAACGCTGCGACTTTGCCGCCGCGACCGGCCTCGAATGGGCCGGGTTCGCCTATGTGGCCGTCATGAGCCAGTACATCGGCTTTTTCGCCTGGTACAAGGGGCTGGACCTGGGCGGGGTGGCGCGGGTATCGCAAGTGCAGCTGCTGCAGGTGTTCCTGACCATGGGCTTCGCCGCGCTGCTGCTGGGCGAGACGGTCACCCTCACGATGATCCTGTTCGCAGTCGCCGTGGTGGCGACTGTGGCGATCGGTCGACGCATGCCGGTGCGGCGTGCCTGAACACGCCCGCGCCCCGGCGTGCATTATTCAATTGCTGTTGCGGATCAGATCCGCCGCCTTCTCGCCGATCATGATGGTTGGCGCATTGGTGTTGCCGGAGACCACCTCCGGCATGACCGAAGCATCGGCCACGCGCAATCCGGCGACGCCGCGCACCCGCAACTGCAGGTCCACCACCGCCCCCGCGTCCGCCCCCATGCGGCAGGTGCCGACCGGGTGGTAGATGGTGTCGGCGCGCTCGCGGATGGCGCGCTCGACGCCGGCCTCGTCATTCGCGTCCAGGCCTTCCGTATAGAGTTCGCGGCCGGCGAAGGCAGCGAAGGCTGGCGCGTCGAGGATGCGGCGCATCACGCCGAAGGCGCGCACGAGCGTGGCCGCGTCCTCCGGATCGGAAAGGAAAGCGGGGTCGATCAGCGGCGCGACCCGCGCATCGGGCGAAGCCAGCCGCAGGCTGCCGCGCGAACGCGGATTGAGCACGCAGGCATGCAGCGAGTAGCCATGCCCGAGATGCATGGTGCGATTGTGGTTGTCCACCATGGCGATGACGAAATGCAATTGCACGTCGGGTTCGGCCAGATCCGCCCGGGTGCGCACGAAACCGCCGGCCTCGGCGAAGTTGGTGGTGACCATGCCGCACCGCTCGCGCCGGTAGCGCCCGATCTCCGACAGCAGGCGCACGCCGCCACCCAGCGAAATGCCGTACAAATCCCTGGACGCATGGCGGCGGTTGATGACGTAGTCGATGTGGTCATGCAGGTTGGCACCGACACCCGGTGCGTCCACCAGTGGAATGATGCCGTGCTCGAGAAGATGCGCCTTGGGACCGATTCCCGAGCACATCAGCAATTGCGGCGAGCGGAACGCGCCCGCGCACAGGATCACCTCGCGCGCCGCTCTGGCGGTCTCGAGCAGACCGTCGCGTCCGTAATCGACACCGGTCGCGCGGCCGCCGGAAATGCGCACCTTGAGCGCCTCGGCACCGGTCAGCACCGTGAGGTTCGGGCGCGCCATCGCCTGGTGCAAGTAGGCGCGCGCCGCGCTGCAGCGCTGGCCGTCCTTTTGCGTCACCTGGTAGGGCCCCACGCCGGCGGGGTGGCCAGTGTTGAAATCGTCGCTACGGCCGAACCCGCACTGGGCTGCGGCGTCGATGAAAACCTGGCAGAACGGATTGGGCGTGCGCAGATCGGCCACATTGAGCGGCCCGCCCCGGCCGTGCAGCGGCGCGTCGAACCGCTCGTTGTTCTCGGCCCTGAGGAACCAGGGCAGCACATCCTGCCATGACCAGCCGGCGCAGCCATGCCCGCCCTCGGCCACCGGCGCCGCCCAGCGGTCGTAGTCGGATGCGCGGCCGCGCAGGTAGATCATCGCGTTGATCGAAGACGAGCCGCCGAGGGCCTTGCCGCGCGGCTGGTAGCCGCGGCGGCCGTGCAGGCCCGGCTGGGGCACCGTCTCGTAGCCCCACACGTTGAGCTTGAGCGGCGCCATCACCGCGAAGCCGGCCGGCGCGCTGATGAGCGCGGACTCGTCGCTCGCGCCCGCCTCGAGCAGACAGACACGCGCCTGCGGGTCCTCCGAAAGCCGCGCGGCCAGCACGCAGCCCGCCGAGCCGCCGCCCACGATCACGTAGTCGAATTCCATTTCACGAGCCTTTCATACCGAATCAGGGTGCCGCCGCGCTCGCCTCCATGCGCGGCAGGTCTTGCGCACCGCCCATGCCCGCCGGTCCTGTCCAGCTGTCGAAGTCTAAGCCGAACCGGCCCCACTGCCGCGCGCAATCCGTGGAGAGACTTCTCTAGAAATGCGCTTGACCCCTGGGGATGGGCGCGACACGGATGCAAGCGGTCTTCGGTGCTTCTCCCAGGGGTTTTCAGGCTTCCCCCCGTTTTCCGCCGGGCCCTGGCAAGCACCGCAGGCAGCCTTCCAGCAAGCCTGGCCACCGTGGCGGACCTCAACTTTCACGCCGCGCATCCGATAACCCGGGAGACCCCGCGCATCGGGTCGGAAAACCGACGGCGCGACCGATTTTCGGACCGTGGAAAGAGCCATGCTTCGCAAACCATTCATCGCCGTCTTCGCCGCGGGGACTGTTCTGGCATCTGCCGGCGCGCAAGCCGCCTGGCAGATCGTCGACATCAATGCGCGCGTGCAAACCGAGGTCGATCTCGCCAGCGCGAATCGCAAGGACGGGGTGGTCACCGGCTGGGTGCAGCATACCTATGCCAGGAAAGCCACCACCCAGACAGGCGCCTATTTCGTCTATCGCACCATGAAGGAGCAGGTCCGCCTGGACTGCTCGCAAAACACCCTCACGGTGCTGCTGCGCGGCTATTTCGACGACGACGGCAGCGAGATCGCCTCCATCAAGGGCACCGCCGAGCCGCGCGCGGTCATGCCCGACACGCCGGAGCAACGCGTGCTGGCGCGGCTGTGCAATCCGACCAACGACATTGCCAAAGCGCTGCGGGCCCGTGCCACGGTCCCCGCGACCAAGATCGCCACAGCCGGTGAAACCGATGCGCGCTTCATGGACGGCCCGGCGACGCAGGCGCGTGCCGGCATCATCCGCACGACGGCGGAAGCGCAGACGGCCGCCCCGGCCGCGGCCGCCATCACAAAGCCTGCGGAGAAAACGGAGGCAAAGCCCGCCGAAAAAAGCGCCGAGGCCATCAAGATAGACATCCGCCCTTCGCTCAAGGCTGAGGCCGAGAAGACCGCGGCCGCGATGGCGGCGGCGCAAGCCGCAATGGCGCCCAAGGAGGCGAAGAGCAAGGAGGCGCCCGCCAGGGACGCGCTCGCAGCAGCCCCCAGGCCGCCGGTGCGCGATGTGTCAAACCCGTATGAGGCGCGCGCCATGAAAGCGCGCGCCGGCGCACCCCTGCCCCCCGAGCCGCTGGCCCGGCCGCGCCTGGCCATGCTGTCCGATAGCGGCTCCCCCGCCGTACGCGCCGCCGCACCAGTCAGGGGGCGGGACGCCGCACCGCAGGCCGGCCACGTGCATGGCGTGCGCTGGGGCTACGAAGGCGACTCGGCGCCCTATCGATGGGGTGACCTGCATCCCGAATACGCGATGTGCAAGCAGGGACTGCGCCAATCACCGATCGACATCCGCAACCCGGTCATCGGCGAGGTCGAACCGATCCGCTTCCATTATGAGGACGTCGCGCTCAAGGTGACCAACAACGGCCACACCATCCAGGTGGACTACGCCCCCGGCAGCTTCATCCTGTTCGGCGGCAGCCGCTACGAACTGGTGCAATTCCATTTCCATTCGCCATCGGAGGAACGCATCAACGGCCGCGTGTTCGACATGGTGGCCCATCTGGTGCACCGCAGTCCCCAGGGCCGCATCGCGATGGTGGCGGTCCTGCTCACCGTCGGCGCCGAACAGCCGATGCTGCAGCAGGTATGGAACGCCATGCCGGGTACGCGCGACCGCACCCGCGAACGCCTCGACGTCACCATCAATGCTTCCCAGTTGCTGCCCGCGGACCGCACCTACTACAGCTACATGGGGTCGCTGACCACGCCGCCGTGCACCGAGGGTGTGCAGTGGCTGGTGATGAAAACACCGGTTGAGATCTCACGCGAGCAACTGGCCCACTTCACCGCGCTGTATCCGATGAACGCGCGCCCCCTGCAGGCGCACAACGACCGCTTAATCAAGATCGGCAAGTGACAAACGGCACGCGGGCCCGACAGCCCCGCGATATCGGCCGGCAACGGGGCTCGCAGGCTCCGCCGGCGTGAATGCCAGCACCGGTTTGTTCTCCTCTGGCAGTTCTTGCGGCAGGGCGTTCGCGCCCTGCCGTCTTATTTTGCGGCCCGCAATGCAGCATGCATTCCGCTTTCAGCCGCGCATCGACCGCGCTAAACTGTTTATCATTGTTTAAATTAACCGGCCTCGGGCCGGAAAAGGCGGAGACAATGAAAGACTATCTGGTCGGTGTCGATATCGGCGGCACCTTCACGGACTGCGTGGTTCTCGACCCCGCCGGCACGATCACGGCGACCAAATCGCCTTCGACGCCGGGCAACTTCGCGCAAGGCATGATCGACGCACTCAAGGTCGCGGCCGAGCGTCTCGGGCTCGGTTTCGGCGAATTCTGCGGCCGCATCCGCGTATTGACCCACGGCACCACGGTGGGCACCAATGCGCTGATCCAGCGCAAGGGCGCCAAGGTCGGCCTCATCACCACCCGCGGCATCGAGGACGCCATCCACATCATGCGCGGCTCGCGCGGCATCCATTCGCGCGACCTCGACCGCCTGGTGCATTTTCCGGAAAGCCAGAAACCGGTGCCCATCGTACCTAAGCGCCTCATCGAGGGCGTGTCCGAGCGCGTCGACTGCTTCGGCGAGGTGGTGGTGCCGCTCAACGAGGACGAGGTGCGCGCCGCCGTGAAGAAGCTGCTCGCCGAGGGTGTGGAAGCCATCGGCGTGTGCTTCCTGTGGTCGTTCAAGCACAAGGCGCATGAGCACCGGGTCAAGGCCCTCATCGCCGAGATGGCTCCGCAGCTGTTCGTCTCCTGCTCGGTGGACATCGCGCCCAAGTGGGGCGAGTACGAGCGCACCACCGCCACAGCGCTCAACGCCTACATCGGTCCGGTGATGGCGCGCTACCTGCAGAACCTGGACGCGCAGCTCAAACAGGCGGGCTACCGGCAGCCCCTGCAGATCACGCAATGCGGCGGCGGCTCGATTCCGCTCGACCGCGCGCTCGAGGCGCCGCTGCTGACCCTGGATTCCGGCCCGGTGTCGGGCGTGACCGGGTCGCTGTTCCTGGGCAAGCTGATGAACACGCCCAACATCATCACCACGGACATGGGCGGCACCTCCTTCGACGTGGGTATCATTTTCGAGCACCAGCCGGCCTATTCCTTCGTGGCCGATGTCGCGCAGTACGAGTACTTCCTGCCCAAGGTGGACATCCAGGCCATCGGCGCCGGCGGCGGCTCGATGGCGCGCGTGGACCCGGCTACCCGCACCCTGCATGTCGGCCCGCAAAGCGCCGGCGCGGCGCCGGGCCCCGTGTGCTACGGGCGCGGCGGCACCGTGCCCACCGTGACCGATGCCGATGTGGTGCTGGGCTACATCGACCCGGACAATTTCCTCGGCGGGCGCATCAAGCTCGACCGCAAGGCCGCCACCGCGGCGATTGCGGCGCAGGCCAAGCAGCTAGGCCTGTCGCTGATGGAAACCGCGGCCGGCATCGCGCGGATCGCCGAATTCAAGATGGCCGACATCATCCGCAAGACCACGGTACAAAAGGGCTTCGACCCGCGCGACTTCGTGCTCTACGCATTCGGCGGCGCCGGTCCGGTGCATGCCAGCGTGTTCGGCGCGGAACTGGGCGTCAAGAAAGTGGTGATTCCCTTGCGCCACATCGCCTCCACCTGGTGCGCGCTCGGCGCGGCCTCCGCCGACATCCTGCATGTCTACGAGCAGGTCGACATCCAGGTCACGCCCTTCGATGTGTCGCGGGTGAACCGCATCCTAGCGGACCTCGAAGCGCAGGCGCAGGCGCGCATGGACAAGGACGGGATCGCGAAAAACCGCCGCAAGTACACCTTCTCGATCGACATGCGCCACAAGGGGCAGATCAACGAAGTGGAGGTGCAATTGCCCGAAGGCAGGCTTTCGGAGAAGATGCTCGATTCGCTGCGCGAGCGTTTCTACCTGCGCTATGAGCAGCTCTACGGCCATGGCTCCTCCTACCGCAACGCCCGGCTCGAACTGGTGACGATGCGCCTGCGCGCCAGCGCCGAGACGCCGCGGCCGAAGCTGGCGAAGGCGCGCTCGCTGGCCTCCGCCGTGCCGGCGGCGGCCAAGCGGACGCCGCGCGAGATCTATTGGGCCGAACTCAAGAAGGCGCGCAAGACGCCCATCTTCGACGGCGCCAAGCTCAAGCCCGGCAACCGCATACCGGGTCCGGCGATCGTCGAAACCACCGACACCACCGTGGTGATCCATCCGCGCCGCACGCTGAAGGTGGATGCCTTCGGCAACTTCGAAATCCTGTTCGCCGCCTGAAGGGAACACCGAAATGACCAAGATCAGCGACATCGCGCCCGAAAAGCTCGACGGCAAGAACATGGGCTACGTTCCGCCCAGGAAACTTCGCATCTCCAGGAAGCTCAAGCTGCATACCCGGAGCGGCAGGAAGATCGACCCCATCACCTTCGAGGTGATCCGCCACGCCCTGTGGCACGTCAACGAGGAGCATGGCGCGACCATCCAGCGGGTCTCGGGTTCGCCGGTGGCCATGTACGCGCTCGACCTCAATCCGTCGATCCTCACCGAGGACGGCGAGTTCGTCTATTTCGGCCCCTACATGCAGTACATGTCGGGCGTGACCGACACCCAGGTGAAATGGATCCTGGAGAACCGCGGCGACAACCCCGGCATCCGCGATGGCGACATGTTCCTCGCCAACGACCCGTGGGTGGGCGCGGCACACCAGCAGGACGTCATGCTGATCTGCCCGGTATTCTGGAAAGGCGAGCTGTTCTGCTGGGTCACCAACTGCCTGCACCAGTACGACATCGGCGGCATCACGCCCTCCTCCTTCTGCCCCTCGGCCGAAAACGCCTATGAGGAAGGCATCTGCATCCCGCCGGTGAAGATCATCGAGAACAACGAGATCCGCCGCGACATCGAGGAGCTCTACCTGCGCGCCTCGCGCAAGCCCGACGCGGTGGCGCTGGATTTCCGCGCCCAGCTGGCCGGCAACATCGCCGCGCGCGACCGCATCCTGGCGCTGATCCGCAAGTACGGCCCGGACGAGGTCAAGGGCGTCATGAAGCGCGTGATCGACAACGCCGAGAAGGCCTTCCTCGAGAAGCTCGACCGCCTGCCCGACGGCGTATGGCGCGACCGCACCTACATCGAGTGCTGCCGCCCGGGCGACCGCCGCACGCACCGGGTCTGCCTCACCCTGCGCAAGGAAGGGCGCAAGCTGATTTTCGAAAACGACGGCACCGCGCCGCAGGACGGGGCGATGAACGCCACCTTCTCGGGCTGGCGCGGGTCCCTCATGGTGGCGCTCAACCAGCTGATGTGCTGGGACCAGTACTTCTGCGTCGGCGGCGCGCTGCGCCATGTCGAGTTCAACCCCACGCCCGGCACCATCAACTGCGCGAATTTCCCCGCCTCGGTGTCGACCGCGCCGATCCAGTCGATGGAGATCTCGCTCTACCCCACCTACAACGTGCTCTCCAAGATGCTGTACTGCGATCCGCAGATGCGCCGCGACATCATGTGCATCGGCGGCACCAGCCAGTGGCCGGGCACCCTGTTCCGCGGCACCAACCAGTGGGGCGAGTACTACGGCTACGTGCTGATCGACCCGATCGGCGGCGCCATCGGCGCCTTCGCGCAGGGCGACGGCATCAACACCGGCGGCCAGTCGCGCACCCCGATCTGCAAGCTGCCCAACATCGAGCACACCGAGCAGGACTTCCCGCTCCTGATCCTGTATCGCAAGGAGATGGTCGACTCCGGCGGTGCCGGCAAATGGCGCGGCGGCCTGTCGGCGGAAACCTGCTTCATCCCGCATCGCACGCCCTTCATCACCCAGGACACCACATCCTCGGGCAACGCCGTGCCCACCTCGACCGGCATGATGGGCGGCTATCCGGCTACGGTAAATACCTACAAGTTCGTCCGCGACACGGACATCCTCGACCGGTTTGCGCGCAATTCGGTGCCTGCCGATATCGACGATGTGAAGGGCCGGCCTGAAGACCTGCAGCTGCGCCAGATGAATTTCCGCCAGAACCCCACCGACGTGTATGCGGTGATGTGGAGCGCCGGCGGCGGTTTCGGCGACCCGTTCGAACGCGACCCGCAGCATGTGGCAGACGACTTCGAGGCGCGCGCCGTCTCGCGCGAGGCGGCGCGCGACATCTATGGTGTGGTGCTCGACGCCGACGGCCGGGCCGACATGGTCGCCACCGAGGCGCTGCGCACCCGCCGCCGCGCGGCGCGGGTGAAGACCGGCGCGAAGGTGGCACGCCTGTCCGGCGAACGCCTGGCGCTCCTCACCGACAACCTCGCCATCAAGCGCAGCCGCGGCAAGGCCCATGCCTGCTGCGCCAAGTGCGATGCCGACCTGGGGCCGGTGCGCGGCAACTACAAGGAGCGCTGCGTGATGGAGGAGCAGGAGGTCACCGCCGCCAACCCGCATATCGGCGACTACAAGCGCTACATCGACGAGCGGCCGGTATGGCGGCAGTTCTTCTGTCCGGGCTGCGGCAGCCTGATCGAGAACGAAGTGGCCAAGGCGGGCGACCCGGTGCTGGCGGATATCGAGGTGGACTGGCCCGCTTGAGATGGCGCGGGCGCGCCCGGTTTAATGGGTCGCGTCTTCGAAAGCCTCGCCGTTGCGCCGCTGAAAATGCGCCCGGAGGGATGGCCGGATGTCGAACGCGCCGGGCGCCAAAAATGGCGCATCTGCACTCCCATTGCGGGCATCGGGGTGCGGTGGGCGCGGCGCGCAGCCGCTACGCCCGTCCTCGCTCCTGCCGAGGACGACGCGCGGCGTTCAGCGCGGTCGCGCCGGCTGATTGATGACCTTGACCTTGCGGCCGGCGAAGAAGTCCGCGGCGCTCCGAAAGGCCTCGCCGAAATACAGTTCGAAGGTCGCGCGGTCGGCCCAGGCGAGATGCGGCATGCACACCACGTTGGGCATTTTCAAGAGCGGATGGTCGCCGCCGGTCACCGGCTCCTGCTCGTAGACATCCACCGCCGCGTAGCCCGGCCGGCCGGCGCGCAGGGCCGCTTCCAGCGCACCGCTCTCGATCAGCTGCGCGCGCGAGGTGTTGACCAGGAGCGCGGTGGGCCTCATGCGTGCCAGGTCGGCTGCGGTGACGATGCCGCGCGTCTGCGCCGACAGGCGCACATGCAGCGACACGACGTCCGATTGCTCGAAAAAAGCCTCGCGCGATGCGGCGAATTCATAACCCAGCCGCTCGGCGCCGGCGCGCGAGCCATCGCGCCCCCACACCAGTACACGCATGCCGAACGCCGGGCCGACGCGGGCCACCAGTTGCCCGATGGTGCCCAGGCCCAAGATGCCCAGGGTCGAGCCTGCGAGCCGGTGCGACAGGGTGGCCGGCCATTCGCCCCGGCGCATGCGGTCGGCCTCCAGCACCACGTTGCGGCGCGTAGCGAGGATCAGGGCCCAGGTCATTTCCGCAGGCGCGATCGGCGACGCCTGCGTACCCGCGCACACCGTGATGCCCAGTTCGTTGCAGGCCGCAAGATCGATGGTGTGGGCGCTGCGCCCGACCTGGCTGATGAGCTTGAGCCGCGGCAGCTGCTCGAGAAGCGCGCGTGGAAACTCGCTGCGCTCGCGCACCGCCACCACCGCGTCGGCATCGCGCAGCATCTCCACGAAATGCGCTTGGTCGCGCGCCGGCTCGCGGTGCCGCACCACCTCGTGACCGGCCAGCGCCGCGAAGCAGTCCAGGGTGTGCAGGCAGTCCTGGTAATCGTCGGGGATGACAATGCGCATCGTTGTTGTCTCTACCGGCTAAGGACCCTACTAATCGGCCTTGATGCCCGCATCGCGCACCAGCTTGGCCATGCGCGCGCGTTCGCGCGCGATGAGCTGCGCGAATTCCTCCGGGGTGCCGGTCTGGGTCTCGAACCCGACGCCGGCCAGTTTGTCGCGCACGTCCGGCGCGTTGACGGCCCGGATGACATCCGCGTTCAGGCGCGCCACGATGTCACGCGGCGTGCCGGCCGGGGCGAGGTAGCCGACCCAGGCGGTGTAGTAGTAGCCGGGCACGCCGGCCTCTTCGACCGTCGGCACCTCGGGCGCGGCCGGCGAGCGGCTTGCGCTGGCAATCGCCAGCGCGCGCAGCCGGCCCGAACGCACATGCGGCAACGCGCCCGGCGTGCCGGCGAACATCACCGGAATCTGTCCGCCGACCACGTCGGTGAGGGCCGGGCCGACGCCCTTGTAGGGCACATGGGTCAAGCGCACGCCCGTCATGGACATGAGGATTTCCATCGGAATGTGCTGCGCGCTGCCGTTGCCGCCGGAGCCGTAGTTGAGTTCGCCCTTGCGCTCGCGCGCCAGCGCAAGAAGCTCGCGGACCGACCTGACCGGGCTGGCCGCAGGCACCACCAGCAGAAGCGAGTTCGAACCGATCAGGGTCACGGGCTCGTAATCGCGCCCCGGGTCATAGGGCAGCCGGGGCTGCAGCGCCGGGTTCATGGCCAGCGCGGCGTCGTTGCCGAGTACCAGGGTGTAGCCGTCGGCCGGCGCCTTGGCAGCCGCCTCCATGCCGATGATGCTGTTGGCGCCCGGCCGGTTGTCGGCCAGCACCTGCTGGCCCCACATCTCCGACAGCTTCTGCCCGATCACGCGGGCGTTCACGTCGATGGCGCTGCCGGCGGTGAACGGCACGATCACCCTGACCGGCCTGGACGGGAACTGCGCCGATGCGGCCGCGGCCCACGCGGCGCAGGAAAACGCGAACAAAAAACGCAGCAGGAACATCGACAATACCTCCTCGTTGGCGCGCCAGAGTATAGCGGGCGGGTTCGGCGGCGGTCGCGCCTAACGTGCAGACCCTGCTGACAGCCCGGTGTGCGCCGGAGCGCGGTTTCGGTTGAACCTTTGGCCGCAAACGCGCACTAAAGCAAATGTCCGGCCCGCCTGCGGCGGCTATTGAACATCAACTTCTTGTGGAGAAACCTGTGAAACATTTGCTGCCAGCGCTGTTCGTTTCCTTCATGGTCTCCGGCACCCATGCCGCTGACGCCAGTTGCACCGCGCAAGCGGGCGAAAAGAAGCTCGCCGGCGCCGCCAAGAGCAGCTTCATGAAGAAATGCGAGGCCGATGCGAAAGCCGCATGTGAAAAGGCGGCGGATGACAAGAAACTCGCCGGCGCCGCGCGGAACGCCAACCTCAAGAAATGCCTTGCCGACGCGGTCGGACCATAGTGTTACGGCTGGTGCCCGGAGCCGGAATCGAACCGGCATGACCTCGCGGTCGGCAGATTTTGAGTCTGCTGCGTCTACCGATTTCGCCACCCGGGCTAAGGGGGATACGCCTCTTCACAGAGGGTAAACGAGCGGTGCGGATTATAGCGCGAAGCTTACAATCCGGCCCAATGAGCGCCCGCCCTTACACCATAGACGATTTCGATTTCGCGCTACCCGCGGAACTGATCGCCCAATTCCCGGCAGCCGAACGCGCCGCCAGCCGCCTGCTGGTTCCGGAGGACGCCGCCATGCGCGATGGGACCTTCCGCGACCTGCCCGGGCTGCTGGCACCGGGCGACCTGCTGGTGGTCAACCAGACGCGCGTGGTCAAGGCGCGCCTGTTCGGTACCAAGGACTCGGGCGGCAAGGTGGAACTGCTGATCGAGCGGGTGCTCGAACCGCGACTGGCGCTGGCACACATACGCGCCAGCCACGCGCCCAAGCCCGGCGCGCGCATCCTTCTGGCCGGCGATGCGGTGGTCGAGGTGGTGGAAAAGCGCGCTGGCCTGACGCTGCTGCGCCTGTTGTCGCCCGGTTCGGTGTTCGACCTGATGGAGGCGCACGGTGCCCTGCCGCTGCCGCCCTACATCGAGCATCCGGCCACCAGCGCAGACGAGGCCCGCTACCAGACGGTCTATGCGCGCGAACCCGGCGCGGTGGCCGCGCCCACCGCCGGCCTGCACTTCGACGAGGGATTGTTCGCGGTACTGGAAGCGCGCGGCATCGCCCGCACGGCACTCACCCTGCATGTGGGCGCCGGTACTTTCCAGCCGGTGCGAGTGACCAACATTGCAGAGCATGTGATGCACAGCGAGTGGTATGAGATTCCGCCCGCCACCGCCGAGGCGATCGAGCGCACCCGCGCGGCCGGCGGCCGCATCGTCGCGGTAGGGACCACCACGCTGCGCGCGCTTGAATCGGCGGCGCGGCGTGCCGGCCCCGGGCAACTGCTGGCGCGCGGCGCCGACGACACGAGCATCTTCATCACGCCTGGTTTCGAATTCCGCGTGGTTGACCGGCTCATCACCAATTTTCACCTGCCGAAATCCACCCTCATGATGCTGGTTTCGGCCTTTGCCGGCCACGACCTGATCCGCGCCGCCTATGCGCACGCGATTGCAGGGCGCTACCGATTTTTCAGCTACGGTGATGCGATGCTGCTGACCCGGGAAGCGCTCGCCTGACGGCGAGCGTGTCAGGCGCGGCCTGACAACGAAGCCTGGATCGCCATCCCGAGTTCCAGCACCGCCATGTCCTCGCCCGGCGCGCCGAGCACCTGCAGCCCGCAGGAAAGTTCGCCCTCGGCACAGGGCATGGGCAATGAAAGTCCCGGCGCACCCGCCACATTGCCCAGCACCGTGAGGTCGGCCTGGTTGGCCGGCGGCGTGGCATCAAAGCTGAAAGGCAATTGCGGCGCGGTGGGCAAAAGCAGGCACTCCGCGTCACCCAGCAATCGGCGGAATAGGGGCGTGCCTGTCTCGAGCAGCACCAGGGCGCGGGCCATGTCGCGTGATCCCTTGCCCTCCGCCCATGCCATGGCAGCGGCCATGTCGCCAGGGAAGGCGTCGCGCCCGGCGCGCCACTGCGCATCGAAGGTCACCAGCATTTCGGCCTCGGACAACAGCAGGCCGGCGCGGCGAATCGCGCTCAACTCGCAGGCGGGCGGATCGAAACGCTTGATCGCATGGCCCCGGGAGGCAAGGTCGGCGAGCGTGTGCTCGAAACGCGCCCACACGGCCGCATCGACAGGGGTGCCGAAGGGCGTTGCGGGTGCACGCAGGCGACGCGGTACGGGCCGCGTTGCCCAGCCGGAATAGGCGCGCGCATACGGATCGGCCGCATCGAACCCGGCCGCCAGCGGCAGTGCCTGCTTGAGCGTCTCCACATCCCGCGCCAGCAGACCCACATTGTCAAGCCGCGCGCACAAGGGCACGACCGAAGCACCACTGATCGCGCCTGCAGAAGGCTTGATGCCGGCGGTGCCGCAATAGCTGGCCGGAATGCGCACCGAGCCCATGGTGTCGGACCCTAGCGCGAAGTCGGCCCAGCCAGCCGCCACCGCCGCCGCCGAACCACCGCTGGAGCCCCCGGGCACCAAACCCGGATGCGTCGGGTTGATGCAATTGCCGAAGTCCGCATTGCGGTTGGTGGCGCCGAACGCCGCCGGGTGCATGTTGGCCTTGCCGAGGATCACCGCGCCGGCGGCCCGCAGGCGCGCCACCACGAAAGCATCCCGGGTCGCGACCTGGCCGCGTCGAAAGCCCAATCCTGCCGTGGTTGGCATGCCGGCCACGTCGATGTTGTCCTTGACCGCCAGCGTCATGCCGTCGATCGGCGAGAGCGGCCGGCCCGCCGCGTGGCGGGCGTCGCTGGCGCGCGCGGCGGCCAGCGCCCCTTCCGCATCGATGTGAATGTAGATGGCCCAGTCCGTGTTGCGCGCCCCGATATCGGCCAGAACAGCCTCGACGCGGGAAGCCTTGCTCGTCATGTTTGCGCTTTCTTGCGTTCGTCCAGCAGCCGGATCGGCTTCTGGCGGGATTCAACGCCGGTCAGCGCCGAGAGGCTGCCGCGCGGCGACAGTGCCACCCCCACCTCGACGCCGAGGCGCTTTTTGAGCAGTTCGCGATACGCCGCCACGCGCGACGCATCGGCCTCGCCGCGCGTCTCGATGCGCACCGCGAAAGTCTCGTTGCCTGTGCCATCGGTACCCTGCACGCATACATATTCGCCGGCGAAGTCGCCCATCTCGGAGAGGATGTTGCCAATCGCCTGCGGATAGACGTTGATGCCCTTGATCTTGACCATGCTGTCGCTGCGGCCGAGGAAACCGGCGATGCGCCGGAACGGCAGTCCGAGCGCGGAAGCCCCCGGCAGCACCCGGGTGATGTCATGGGTGTTGAAGCGGATGATGGGGAACAGGTCGTCGATGTAGAGGCAGGTGACGATGATGTCGCCCACCTGCCCCGGCGGCACAGGGCGGCCGCTGTCGACGTCGGCGACCTCCACATACTGCGCATCCTCCATCAGGTACAGGCCGGCATGGTCAGGGCCCTCGCCGGCGATGGCGCCGGTATCGCCCACCCCATACCAGTCGAATAATTCCACCTGCGGCCCCCAGACGGCGCCCAGAGAGGCGCGCACCTCGTCGGTCAGGTGGCCACAGATCAGGCGCAGGCGAATGTCCTTGGCAGGGTCGATGCCCTGCTCGACCGCCACCTGCGCCAGGCGCTTCAGATAGTCGCCGAACCCCACCAGCACGGTGGCGCCGAAGTCGCGCATCAACTCCACCTGCCTGGCCGAGGGGGTTTCGACGCCGGTGCCGGCGGACAGGAAGATCGCCGCCGTGTAGCGCGCGATGGTTTCGCGGATGTAATGCCCGCCGTTGATCAGGCCGTGGCCGTATACCGAATGCACGACGTCCTGCGCGCCCACGCCCTGCATGCGGTAGATGCGCGCCAGGAGCAGGTTCTGCACCTCGCGGGTCTTGGGGCTGAAGATGAGCGGCTGCGGCATGCCGGTGGTGCCCGAGGTGGTGTGCACGATCATCGGCAGGATGCGCCCATCGACCGGGATTTCACGGCCATGGTGGTCACCGAACGGCGGCCGCCGGGCGATGGCGTCCATCACGTCCTGCTTGCCGAACGCCGGCAGCTTGCCGATGTCGTCGATCGAGGCGATGTCGCTCGCGGCCACCCCGGCGCCGCGCCACAGGCGTTGGTAGAACGGGATCTGCCAGGCCCGCGCCACCGCCCGCATGAACTGCGCGTTCTGCAGCGCGCGCAGTTCGTCCGCCCCCATGCCGGCGAAGCGGGCCGGAAAGGCATCCCCGATCGGGTAGGCCCGCGTCAGGGCGGCGGGATCGACAGCCTCGAAATAGGTGGCGGCGTGCACTTGGGTCCGGATAAAGGGCGCGAGGTTACAAGGGTACAAGGAAGGTCATGACGGGTTTTATGACGGGTTTTATGACGGGTTATGAGGTCATGGCCGGGAAGTCTTTGCAGTCGCGCCCGCGTATGGCAATATGACCGGACAAATTATTCCATAGCCCATGCACCCGCACAACGCGATGCGGGCAGTCCGACAGCCTCTGTCACCCGAGCAAGTCCCGCGCCCATTGTCCGCCCCCCGCAAACCCGTTCAACCGCGCTACCGCAGCGTCGCCGATACCCTGATGGAAGGCATCGTCTCCGGCAAGTATCCGGTGGGCGCGGTGCTGCCGGGCGAAACCGACGTGGCGGCGCAGTTTTCCATCAGCCGCCACACCGCGCGCGACGCCATGCGCCTGCTCGAGCAGGCCGGCATGATCACACGCCGCCGCCGCGTAGGCTCCACGGTGGTGAGCAGCGAGTTGCCGCTGCGCTACAACCAGCGCATCGAATCCATCAACGACCTGCTCCAGTACAGCAACGCCTCGCGCATGTCCATCCTCGAGGCGCGCGAGGTGACGCTCACCGAGCCCCAGGCCCAGTTGCTGCGGCTGAAGACCGGGGCGCCGTGCATGTTCCTCACCGGCATCCGCTACCAGCGCGACGACAACCGGCCGTTCGCGTATTCGGAGATATTCCTGCCGGTCGCAACCCGGGCCACGCGCGAGAAGATGCGCGATCCGCTGGCGGCGGCGCGCGAGCTGACACGCAAGGTCGACACGCCGCGCCTGCAGAGCATCGAGCAATCCCTGATGGCCGAATCGGCCTCGCGCAAGCTGGCAGGCATCCTCAAGCTGCGCGCTGGCGCTGCGCTGCTCAAATCGATGCGGGTGTATTTCGGCAGCAACGGCCGCGTCACGGCGACCTCGACCACCTGGCACGCCGGCGACCTGTTCAGCTATTCGACCACGCTGACCAAGAGCGGCTGAGCGCCCTGCCCGCGCCGCCGCGCCCGGTACCGATCAGGCCAGCCCGATCGCCTTGGCCGCCGCCTTGAGGCTTTCGCGATGGTCGGGATGCGCGATGCCGATCACCTGCCGCGCCCGCTCCCGCAGGGACTTGTCGCGCAAATGCGCCACGCCCCATTCGGTGACGATGCAGTCGGCATCGGTGGCACCCAGGGTCGCCGGGCCGTCCAGGCGCGCCACCATGCGCGAGATCGCTCCGCCCTTGGCGCACGACGGCATGGCGATGATGGCCCGCCCGCCCTTGGCGACCAGCGCGCCGCGGACAAAGTCGGCCAGACCGCCCACGCCTCCGAGATAGCGGTTGCCGCCCAGTTCCGCGTTGACCTGTCCGAACAGGTCCACCTGCAGGCCGGAATTGAGCGCGGTGAGGCGGTCGGTGCGCGCCAGGGTTGCGCGGATATGGGTATAGGCGCCGGGTTCCATGCGCACCGCCGGGTTGCGATGCAGGAACTCGTACAGCGCGCGGGTGCCCACCGGATTGCCCATGATGGACACACCGGGATCGACGCTTTTCATCGAGTTGTCGATCACGCCGCGCTGCATGAGGCGCATGACGTCGTCATTGATCAGGCCCGAGTGAAAGCCCAGATGCTTGTGGTTCGCAAGCGCGGCCAGCAATGCGCCGGCCAGGGAACCGACGCCCACCTGGAGGGTGGCGCCATCGCCGACCAGGCCGGCCACATGGGCGGCGATACGCTCCTCGTCCGCTCCGGGTGCGGGGTAGGACTGTTCGGGGATCGCCCGGTCGCTCTCGATCACATGGTGGATCGGCACGTCGTCGGGAATCTCGCCGCCGGGGATGACCGGCGCATTCGGGTTGAGTTCCACGATCACCAGGCGCGCGCGGCGTGCCGCCTCGTACATGTAATTGCGCCCGGCGCCGGCGTACAGCCTGCCGCTGCCTTCATCCCGCACCGCCTGCATCAGCACCACGTCGCTCGGGATGACCCCGCTGCTCATCGCCGGGCCGAGACGGTGATAGTGCATGGGGTAGATGGTCACCGGGATGGTGCGGCTGATCTCGGCGGTGCGAAACAGGCCGCCATAGCTGGACAAGCCCATGCCGTTGCCCTTGGCCGCCAGCGGGCTGCCGGTGATCGAGGCGCCGATGAAGGCGCTTACCCCCGCCGGGATGCTGGCGGTGCCGAACAGGCGCTCGCACAGGATGAGCGGCTCGCCGGCCATCTGCCCGATGACAATGCCGTCGCCGGCTTGAAGCAGGGTGGAGAAGTCGAGCGATTCGACCGGCTGCGGCGCGGGCAGGGCAAGCGCGCTCATGCTTGCCCGCGCGGCACGGCCCGCGCGAAATGGTCGGCGATCTCCAGACGGGTGGCCACCCACACGTCGGCGCGCGCCGCCACATGCTCGAGGAAGGCGCGCAACGCGGCCATCCGCCCGGGGCGGCCGATGATGCGCAGGTGCAGCCCGAGCGACATCATGCGCGGCGCATGCTCGCCCTCGGCGTAGAGCCAGTCGAAGGTATCGATCGCGTAGCGCAGCCAGGCATCGGGCGAGAAAGCGGGATCGGACCAGAATTTCATGTCGTTGGTGTCGATCGCATACGGCACCACCACCAGCGGCTTGTCCTGGGTGTGGTCCCAGAACGGCCGGTCATGGCTGAAATCGTCCATGGTGTAGCGGAAACCCTCCTCGGCCAGCAGGCGGCGCGTGTTGTCCGAGGTGAGGTAGCGCGACAGCCAGCCGTACGGCCGGGTTCCGGTGGTCTTCTCGATCAGCGAGACCGCCTTGCGGATGTAGTCGCGCTCGGCGGACTCGTCGAGATGGTACTGGTTGGCCCAGCGGTAGCCGTGCGAGCAGGCTTCGTGGCCGCCGCGCACCATGCGCGCGGTGAACTCCGGGGCGCGCTCCAGCGCCACCGCGCAGGCGGTGAAGGTGGCCTTCAGGCCGTGCGCCTCGAGCAGGTCGAGCACCCGCGGCGCCCCGGCGTTGATGCCGTACCGGTAGTTGCTTTCGTTGGCATGGTTGCGTAGCGGCTTGCGCAGGGCGATGCCGAGTTCGTCGACCGCCTCCGGATACTTGTCGCCATCGGCGATATTGGCCTCGGCACCCTCCTCGACGTTGATCACCAGCGACAGGGCTAGGCGCTTGCCTGCCGGCCAGTCGAATGCGGGAAACTCTGCGTAGCTCATTGCCGCCTGCACATATGTCCGTACATAAACGGAGTATACGCAAGCGCGCCTTGACCCGCCCCACCCGCGCTGCCAGAATTGTCGGCGTTGTCGTTGTTGTCTGAGTTGCCGGGAACGCCAGCCTTGCCGCCCGGGCTGCCGGCGCCCGGCAGACCCGCCCGCCAAGGATGGCAATGCCCAACATCACCCGCCACCCTACATGACCTACCACCGCACCGGAGCAAACCCATGCGCCTCATGACCGCATTCATCGCCGCATCGCTGCTGGCGTGCGCCAGCATGACCACCGCTTTCGCGCAGGCCTGGCCGAACCGACCGGTCCGGGTGCTGGTCGGCTTTCCGCCGGGGCAGGCCACCGACGTGCTGGCGCGCATGGCCGCGCAGCGCATGTCGGACGCCACCGGCCAGCAGTTCTTCGTGGAAAACCGGCCGGGCGCCTCCGGCAACATCGCCTTCGAGATGGCGGCGCGCGCCGCACCCGACGGCTACACCTTGCTGATGGGCTCCTCGGGTACGGCGGCGATCAACCCGTCGCTGTTCGCCAAGCTGCCTTACGACATCCATCGCGACTTCGCGCACGTGATCATGATGGCCGACATCCCGCAGATCCTGTTGGTCAATCCCAACCTGCCGGTGAAAACCGTGCGCGAGCTCATCGACTATGCCAAGGTCCGGCCCGGCAAGGTGGATTACGCCTCCGGCGGCAGCGGGCTCACCAACCACCTCATCATGGAGATGTTCAAGGCCGCGACCGGCCTGCGCCTGGTGCATATTCCCTACCGTGGCGGCCCCCCGGCGCTCACCGACCTGATCGCGGGCCAGGTGTCGCTGATGTTCGAGACCACCGTCGGCGCGCTGCCGCATGTGCGCAACGGCAAGCTGCGCGCATTGGCCATATCGCGCATCAAGCGCAGCGCCGGCGCGCCGGACATTCCGACAGTGGCCGAGTCCGGCGTGCCCGGCTTCGATGCGGCGGCATGGATCGCCATGTTCGCCCCGGCAGGCACGCCGCGCGAGGTGATCATGCGCCTGAACGGCGAGATCAACAAGGGCATCGTCACCCAGGAAATGCGCGACCGGCTGGTGGGGCTGGGCGCCGACCCGGTCGGCGGCTCTCCCGAGGATTTCGCGGCGTTCCACAAGAGCGAGCTGGCCAAGTGGGCCAAGGTCGTCAAGGAGTCCGGCGCCAAGCTCGACTAGTCCCCACCTCCTTCAAGGACGCCGCCATGTCAGCCGTACTCAAGCCTCTCGATCGCCCTGCGCCGCCGATTTCCGCCACCCTGGCGGGATTCATGGCCGGCACGGCTTACGCGGCGATTCCCGCCGCCACCCGCGAACGCGCCAAGCACCTGATGCTCGACGCGATCGGCATCGGCTTCGCCTCCACCACCTTCGATTTCGCGCGCGCCTCGCTGGACGGCGCGCGCGCGCTCGGCGGCGGCGGCAACACCGTGGTGCTGGGCATGGATACGCGCCTGGCCATGCGCGACGCGGTGATGCAGAACGGCGTCCTCATGCACGGGCTGGATTACGACGACACCCATGTTCCCGGCGTCCTGCATCCGACGGTGAGCCTGTTGCCCACGGTGCTGGCCCAAGGCGCCGCGCTGCGCGCCAGCGGCCGCGATATCCTGGCCGCCTATGTTCTGGGGGTCGAAGCCGCCGCCCGCCTGGCCACGGTGGCCCGGGGCGGCTTCCATACGCTTGGCTTCCATCCCACCGGGCTGGTGGGCACCTTCGGCTGCGCGCTGGCCGCGGGCAGGCTGCTGGGGCTGAGCGAGGCGCAGCTCGTGATGGCGCAAGGCATTGCCCTGTCGCTCGCGGGCGGCAGCCTGGAGTTCCTCGAGGACGGCGCCTGGACCAAGCGCCTGCATCCAGGCTGGGCCGGCGCCGCCGGCATCACCGCCGCCACCATGGCGAAGCATGGTTTCATCGGCCCGGCGGCCGCCTACGAGGGACGCTACGGACTCTATGCCACCCACCTCGCCCATGGCGGCAGGTCTGCCGATGCCGGGAACGGAGCAGGCCCCGACCTCGCCATCGCCACCGCCGGCCTCGGCCAAACATGGGAACTGCACAACGTCGCCGTGAAGCCGTTCCCGCTTTGTCACCTTACCCATGCCTGCGCCGATGCGGCCATCGCCCTGCACCGCCGCGGCATCGCGCCGGCCCGCATACGCCGCGTCATCGCGCTGGTGCCGGCCGAATCGGTGCAGGTGGTCTGCGAGCCGGTGCAGAACAAGCGGCGCCCGCAGAACGACTACGACGCGCGCTTTTCCATCCCGTTCGTGGTGGCGAGCGGACTCATCAAGGGCAAGGTCGGCCTGGCGGAACTGGAAAGGTCCGAACTGGTCAATCCGGCGGTGCTCGCGCTGGCCGACCGGGTCGACTACCGGCTCGACCCGGACACCGGCTTCCCCAGGTACTACTCGGGCGAAGTCATCGTCGAACTCGAGGACGGCACCGAAGCCAGGCATCGCGAGCACATCAACCGCGGCGCCGCCGACCGGCCGATCACTGAAGCGGAAATCATCGCGAAGTTCTTCGACAACGCCTGCCTGGCGTTGCCGCGCGAGCGCGCCCAGCGCATCTGCGAGGCGGTGCTGGGCCTCGATCGCTTCAGCGACGTGGCACAGCTGGAAGCGCTCCTCTCCTGAGCGAGCCATCCGCGCCCGTTGCGGGCCGCGTTTTCTTCAACTCCCGACCCGCCCCCTGCCATGAGCACACAGACCAACCGCACCAACCCCATGGACCGGCTCATCGCGCTGGTGACCCAAACCGGTTTCCAGCACCTGCCGCCTGCCGTCGTGGAACGTACCGCCACCTTTTTCATGGACACCATCGGCGTGGGCGTGGCCGGCATTCGCGCGCCCTTTCGCGACCCGCTGGTGGCGATGGCCGAGCAGTGGGGCGCAGCCGCCGTGGCGCCTGTGCTGGGCGGCGGCAAGCCCCTGCCGGCCCCGTCCGCCGCGCTGGTCAACGGCTACCAGATCCACGCGCAGGAGTTCGACTGCGTCTACGAGCCGGGGGTGATCCTGCCGATGGCGCCGCTGGTGGCCGGTACGCTTGCGCAGCTCGGCACCATGGCGGCGGCCGGCCAGGCGCCTTCCGGCAGGGCGCTCGTCACCGCGCTGGCGGTGGGGCTGGAGGTGTCATGCACGCTGGCCGCCAGCGCGACCACCTCGATGAAATTCTTCCGCCCGGGCACCACGGGCGGCTTTTCCGCACTGGCGTCCATTCTTTCGCTCGCCGGGGCGGACGACGCCCTGGCGCGGCGCGCCTTCGGCATCCTGTATGCGCAGATCTGCGGCAGCATGCAGTCGCACGAGGAAGGCTCCTCGATGCTGGCCATGCAGATGGGCTTCAACGCCCGCGCGGCGGTCACTGCCTACGATCTCGCGCGGGCCGGATTTTCCGGCCCGGTCAACATTCTTGACGGGCGCTTCGGCTACTTTCCGGTGTTCGAGGACGCGGGAGACATGGCGGAGGCCTGGAGCAAGATCTGCGACCCCTGGAAGGTCACCACCCTGTCGCACAAGCCTTTCCCGAGCGGTCGCGTCACGCACGGCATGGCCCACACCATGCTGACCCTGCGCGCCGCCGAAGGACTCACCGCGGCCGACATCAGGCGCGCGCGCATCGACTTTCCGCCGCTCGGGTTCCGCTTGGTCGGACGCCCGGCCAAGGCCGACATGACGCCCAATTACGCGCGCCTGTGCGCCCCCTACGTGGGCGCCTGCGCCGTCATCCGCGGCAGCGCGGGGCTCGCGGACTTCCTTCCCGATGCGGTCATCGACCCGGAGGTAGTGGCCCTGGCGCGCCGCATCGAGACCGGCCAGTTCGACTGGCCCGACGCCAATGCGTTCTTCCCGCAGCGCATCACCGTCGAGCGCACGGACGGCCGCGTCACGGTCCACGAACTGCCGCACGCTTGGGGGCACCCGGCGATGCCGCTGACGGCAGCGGAGAATCTCGCCAAGTTCCGCGACTGCCTGGCCTTCGCAGGCGTCGATCCGGACGGCGCGCCCGCACGCCATGCGGCGGACCGGCTGGCAAACCTGGCGCAGCAGGACGACACCGCCGCGCTGATCGCGGGCATCGCCGCGCTGCACCCCTGAAGTTTGTGCGGCCCGCGGCCGCCACGCTTTAATATGTACGGACATATTGACGCGCGCGCGACCGATGGTTTATCGTCTGCGCGCCCCATTCCAACGCGACGGAGGTCCACGATGTTCAGCAAACTGCCACTCCCCGGTTTCGCCGCCCCGCTTGTCGTGCGCCTCGCCGCGCTGGCCGCCGCCTGCTTCGCCGCGGCCGCGCCGGCGCAGCAGAAATTCGACGTTTCGGTGCCGTGGAACGCCACCGAGTTCCATTCACTCAACGCCCAGAAGTTCGCCGACCGCGTCAAGCAGGCCACCAACGGCGAGGTGCTTCTGACCATCCATACCGGCAGCGGGCTCGGCGTGAAGGCGAACGATTCGCTGCGCGCCCTGGCCGACAATGTCGTGCCTTTCGCCGAATACGCGATGTTCCAGAACACCAGCCGGGCGCCCATCCTCGGTCTGGAGACACTGCCCTTCCTGGTGGGCAACCATGATCAGCTGAAGGTGCTGCACTCCTTCGCCAGGCCGGTCTGGGAGGGCATCCTGGCCAAGAACAACCAGAAGGCGCTCTACATGGTGCCCTGGCCGTCGCAGAATTTCTTCGTCAACAAGCCGGTGACCGGCATCGACAGCTTCAAGGGCATGAAGATGCGCAGCTTCGACAAGCTCACCTCGGACTGGATCAACCGCCTCGGCATGACGCCGGTGCAGTTGAACAACCAGGACATCGTCCCGGCATTGGGTTCAGGCATGCTCGACGGTGTGCCCACCTCGGCGACGACGGCGGCGGCGCAGAAGTTCGCCGACTTCCTCAAGTACGGCTACAACACCAACCACCTGTGGGCTTCCAACGTGATGGCTGTCAACATCGAGGTGTGGAACAAGTTGAAGCCCGAACATCGCGCCGCCATCGAGAAGGCCGCGAAGGAACTGGAACCCGAATTCTGGGAAGTCAGCAAGGCCGAACACGCCAAGCGCGTGGCCGAACTCAAGGAACGCGGCCTGAACCTGGTGCCGGCGCCGGCTGCGCTGGTCGACGAAATGCGCAAGCGCACCCGGCCGCTGTGGGAGGAATACTCCAAGCCGATGGGCCCGGAAGCGCAGAAGATCATCGCCGACTTCCGCGCGAAAGTCGGCGGCTAGCCGCCTTGCGCCGCTTTCTCGAGCGCCTGTACCGCGGCTGCGCCGCGCTCGGGGCGCTGAGCCTGGTCGCGGTCTTCGCGATCATGATCGCGGAAACCGCGCTGCGCAAGATGGGCTCCTACATCACTGGCGCCAACGACCTGATCGGCTGGTTCTGCGCCGCCTCGGGCTTTCTCGCGCTGCCCTGGACATTCAAGACGGGCGAACTGGTGCGTGTCGGCCTATTCATCGACAAGGTCGGCGGCCTCCGGCGACGCGCGCTGGAACTCGCCTGTCTGGGCGGTGCGGCGGTCTTCGCAGGCTTCGCCGCCTGGGCCACCGGCCGCTACATGTGGAAGGGCGCCAAGGCGGGCGAATTGACCCAGGGCATGATCGAACTGCCGCTCTGGGTGCCGCAGCTGAGCCTGCTCATTGGGCTGGCGGTCCTGTGCATCGCCATCGTCGAGGAATTCGTCCGCGTCGCCCGCGGCGGCGAGACCACCTACGAGGTCGAGGCGCGCGCGCGCCTGGCGCGCGGCGAGTTCGGCGATACCCTCTAGGACGGCGCCGGCCCGATGGACACCCTCGAAATCGCCCTGTTGCTCTCGGGGCTGCTTGTTTTCCTCCTTGCCGGCGGCATGTGGATTGCCGTGGCGCTGGGCCTGGTGGCCTGGGTGGGGGTGGCTTTCTTCACCCGCACCAAGCCGGAAATCAACATCGTCACCAGCCTGTGGAACACCGGTTCGGCGCTGCAGCTGGCCTCGTTGCCGCTGTTCATCTGGATGGGGGAGATCCTGTACCGCACCAGGCTCTCGGAGCAGATGTTCGCCGGCCTGTCGCCATGGCTGAACTGGCTGCCCGGGCGGCTCATGCATGTGAACGTGCTGGGTTGCGGCATCTTCGGCGCGGTTTCGGGCTCCTCGGCCGCAACCACGGCGACGATCGCTAAGATCGCCCTGCCGGAACTGAAAAGACGCGGCTATCACGAGGGCACCGCGCTGGGCTCGCTGTCCGGCGCGGGCACGCTCGGCATCCTGATTCCGCCTTCGATCACCATGGTGGTCTATGCGGTCGCGGCGGATGTCTCGATCGTGCGCATCTTCCTGGCCGGCTTCATTCCCGGGTTCCTGCTCATGGCGCTGTTCTCGGGCTACATCATCGTCTGGTCGCTGCTCAATCCCGCGCTTACCCCGCCGGCCGACCCGCCCATGCCGCTGGCCGCCAAGCTGGCCGCGAGCAAGCAGCTCATCCCCGTGCTGCTGCTCACCTTCCTGGTGTTCTATGTGCTCATCGCCGGGCTCGCCACCGCCAACGAAGCCGCCGCCTACGGCGTGCTCGGCGCGCTGATCCTCGCCGGCGCCTCCGGTTCGCTCACCTGGAAGAACTTCTGGGCTTCCGTCAGCGGCGCCAGCCGGCTGTCCTGTATGATCATGTTCATCCTCGGCGCCGCCGCCTTCCTGTCGGTGACCATGGGCTTCACGGGCATCCCCAAGGCCCTGGCGGAGTGGGTCGCCGGCATGAACCTGTCGCCCTATACGCTCATGGCGATGCTCACCCTCATCTACGTGCTGCTGGGCACCGCGCTCGACGGGGTGTCGATGATCGTGCTCACCACTTCGATCGTCATCCCGATGGTGCAGAAGGCCGGCTTCGACCCGGTCTGGTTCGGCATTTTCATCGTGCTGCTGGTGGAGATCGCCGAGGTCACGCCGCCGGTCGGCTTCAACCTCTTCGTGCTGCAGAACATGAGCGGCAGGGACAGCATGACGGTGGCGCGCGCTTCGCTGCCGTTCTTTTTCCTGATGGTCTTCGCGGTGGGACTGATCATCGTCTTCCCCGGGATCGTCACCTGGCTGCCACAGGTCGTGATGGGCAAATAAAGGAGCTTTGCAATGAGTACCCCAGTCAGAACGCGGGACCCCGCCGAAGAAAAGGCCATCCTCGAGGCCATCGACGTGTGGGTCGAGAAGGAAGTGCGCCCGATCGCCAAGAAGTACGACCTGGCCGACGAGTACCCGCACGACCTGGTCGAGCAGATGAAGGAGCTGGGCCTGTTCGGCGCGACCATTTCGCAGGAATACGGCGGCCTGGGCCTCTCCGCCTGGACCTACGCGCAGATCGTCATCAAGGTCGCCTCGGCCTGGATGGCGCCCTCGGGCATCTTCAATTCGCACCTCATCATGGCCTCGGCCATCGAGCGCAGCGGCACCGAGGCGCAGAAGCGCAAGTACCTGCCGCGCATGGCCACCGGCGAATTCCGCGGCAGCCTGGGGCTCACCGAGCCCAACACCGGCACCGACCTGCAGGCCATCCGCACGCTGGCCAGGCGCGACGGCGACCATTACGTGGTCAACGGCTCGAAGATGTGGATCACCAACAGCATGTATGGCAACGGCACGCTGCTTCTGGTCAAGACCGACCCGAATGCGACGCCGCGCCACAGGGGCATGAGCATGCTGATCGCCGAGAAAACCGACGGTTTCAAGGTGGTGGGCAAGATCAAGAAGTTCGGCTATCGCTCCATCGACACCTGCGAGCTGCTGTTCGAGGACTACCGCGTGCCGGTCGAGAACCTGCTGGGCGGCGAGGAGGGACACGGCTTCCAGCACACCGCCGGCGGCCTGGAGCTCGGGCGCATCAACGTGGCGGCGCGCGGCGCCGGCATCGCCGAGGGGGCGCTGAAGATGGCGCTGCGCTACGCCCAGGAACGCGAAACCTTCGGCAAGCCGATCTGGCAGCACCAGGCCATTCAGTTCAAACTGGCCGAAATGGTGACCCAGGTCGAGGCTTCCCGGCGCCTGATCGAAAACGCGGCCCTCAAGTTCGATGCCGGCGAGCGCTGCGACCTCGAGTCTTCGATGGCCAAGCTGTTCGCCTCGGAGGCCGGGGTGTTCTGCGCCCAGGAGGCCATGCGCACCTTCGGCGGCTATTCCTATTCGGTCGAGTACGAGATCGAGCGCTATTACCGGGACGCGATGCTGATGTGCATCGGCGAAGGCGCCAACGAAGTTCTTAAGACGGTGATCGCGAAGCAACTGGTAGACCGCTACCGCATCTAGCGGCCGGACGGGGCAGGCGCAATGCCTGTCCCGCCGCGCACCGGGAAGGTGCGCGCGCTGGCGCAAACGCCCCGCTATTCCGCGGATGCGCATGTCTGGAGCGGCGTTACATTCTTTTCGCGAACGCGTAAGCCGTTCAGCCCCGGGCGGAGACTTCAGGATTCGGGAAGAACAAGTTTCTAACTGCCACGGGTCACCGTTTTCTCGAAAGAATTCAGATCAAACATGAAGAATCTCAAGGTCAGATACCGTCTTGGGCTTGGCTTTGGCGCCGTCGTCGTATTGATGACGCTTGCAGCGGGCTATACGGCAGATCGCATCAGCCGCGTGCAAGAGGAAATCAAGGCGTTCAGCGAACGGAGTCTCCCCAATACCGTCATGGCCGGCAAATTCATTGCGACAGTGCTGCAAACCGCGCGACACACCCGCAACATGCTGATTTACGACGATGCTGCCAAGGTCGCCGCCGAGATCAAGGCAGTACGGGAAACCGCGGACGAGCGCGCCGAACAGCTGGCCTTTCTGGGAAGGAACGTAAAGGCACCCGCAGCGCTTGCTCAGTTGGAAGTCGTCAAATCCGCGCACCAGACGTATCTCCCGGTAGAGGCCAACTACCTCAAGCTGGTTGAAAGCAATATGCTCAAGGAAGCGAAGCTATTCCTCCTGGAAACCATGCGCCCCGCACAGTTGGCCTATATCAATGAACTTGAGAAACTCGTCGACGTCCAGACCAAGGCCGCTTCGGACGCTGCAAGCGCAGCTTTTGCGGATGCGGAAACCGCTAGGTACTCGCTCTTCGGTGGCGTTGGCCTGGTCTTGCTCCTTTCCGGACTCGTCGCATGGCTGGTGACCAATTCCGTCGTCGTGCCTTTGAATCGGGCGGTGGAAATCTCCGACCGGATCGCCCAGGGCAATCTGCGCAACACCATCAACGTAGACCGCAAGGACGAGTTGGGTACGCTGCTGCTCTCGCTCGACGGCATGCAGACCAATCTGGCAGGCCTGGTCAGGCAGATCCAGGCCAATTCGACCGAATTGACCAGTGCCTCCAATGAACTCGCCGCCACGGCGGAGCAGGTTTCGGTCGCCTCCAACAGTCAGAGCGAGGCCGCCGCCTCGATGGCCGCCTCGGTCGAGCAGATGACGGTGAGCGTGAGCCATATCACCGACAGCGCGCAGACCGCCAGCGAAAAGACCGCGTACGCCACCGGACTGTCGGGCAACGGGCGCCGCGTGGTGGAAAGCGCGGAAGCCGAAATGGCCGGCATCGCCGAAGGCATCCGTCGCTCGGCCGGTCTTGTCACCGTGCTTCAGGCGCAATCCAAGGAGATCTCCTCGATCGCCGATGTGATCAAGAACATCGCGGAACAAACCAACCTGCTGGCCCTCAATGCGGCCATCGAGGCGGCGCGCGCCGGCGAGGACGGCCGCGGTTTCGCCGTCGTCGCCGACGCCGTGCGCGAACTGGCCGAGCGCACCACCGCCTCCACCGCGGAGATTGCCGGCACCATCGACAAGATCCAGGCCAGCACCGACCAGGTCTTCATCGACATGAACCAGTCGGTCGAGCGCGCCACCAAGGGCCTGAGCCTGTCCCAGGAAGCCGGGCGGGCGATTGGCGAACTTTCCGCCAGCGCCGACGAAGTCCTGGTCGCGGTGCGGGAAATCTCCTCGGCGCTCAAGGAACAGAGCCAGGCCAGCAACGATATCGCCCGGCATGTGGAAAGCATCGCGCAAATGGCCCAGGAAAACAGCGGCGCCGTGGAGCAGGCCAAGGATTCTGCCCGCTCGCTGCAGGGGCTGGCCGCCACCCTGCAGGGATCTGTCACGCGTTTCTCGGTATAGCGCACCAGCGGCCGCCCCGCTGGCCGGACGGACACATCAAACCGTGGTCTTTAGCCAGGGCTTGTCGGGTTGCACCGTCACCTGATAGCGGAAGAAGTCGTCCCAGGCCTTGAAGGCTTCGATCTCGTCGGGGTACACCAACCGGTAGCTGCCCAGCACGGAGTTGATGGCCGACAGGCTTTGCGCCTTGGAACTGGCGACATTGAGGGCCTTGACTTCCACCAGCGCGGTACAGGTCTCGAACAACTGCTCCAGAAAGGCCTTGACGGCAGCGGCCTCCTTGTCGCCGCCAAACAGCGTCTTCTTGCCGGCCGAGGCGCGCACCTCGGCCAGCGACCGAATCAGCTTGCGGATTTCACGGTCGGCGCGCCCGTAGCGTTTCGACAGCCCGCGCGCCAACACCGAATCCGTCTGCATCCCGGCCTCCGCCTTCGCGCCCTTGAGGGCCCTAAATCTAGCAGATCACGGCCGATTGCAGCATGGTCAAGTCTTGCGAGCGTCGATGTAGTCGCCCAGACCCTGGGCGTTGAGCTCATGGTCGAGCTCGAACACCCGCAGCACCTCGGCGTCGGACAGGCGCCAGCCCTGGCGGTCGCGCTCGGACAGGATGATGCTGCCGACGCCTTCCTTCAGAAAGGCGTGGCGCGCCTGCCCGGAAAGTCCGGCGGCCGCGGCGCGGTGGGCCAGGTCGGCATGCGCGTCGATCAGACGGTGCAGGTCGGCGGCGATGCGCGGCACGTCGGTCACCTGCGCGTAATGGGTGACGTATACCGCGCCGGGCTTCAGGCCGGCGATGCGGTCCACCGAGGCATGCATGGCGGGCGGGTCGAACTGGGTCGGGCTGGAGGTGGGAAAGCAGTAACGCTTGCCGTCGGTGAGCAACTCCTCGTAGCCCAGGCCGAATATGTCGCCGGTGAAGACATGCCCGGAAAGCGCATCATGGATCACGATGTGGTGCCTGGCATGCCCGGGTGCGTCATAGAAGGTGAGGGTGCGGCCGCGGAAATCGATCTGCAGCCCGTCCACCGCCTCGACGATGCGCTCGGCCGGCACCGGCACGATCACGCCATAGTTGTGCTCGGCCAGTTCGCGGCCATACACCGCCACGGTCGCGGCCCACAGCTTGGCGGGGTCGGCCATGTGGCGGCTGCCGCGCGGATGCACCACCAGCCGGGCGTTGGGCATCAGGCGCATGAGTTCGCCGGCGCCGCCCGCATGGTCGAGATGGATATGGGTGAGGATCACATAGTCGACATCGGCCACGGTCAGGCCCTTGGCGGCGAGCGCCTCTTGCACCAGCGGCACTGAATGGGTGGTAGCGGTGTCGATGATGGCGGCATGGCCGTCCTGCAGCATCAGGTGGATGGCATCCAGGCGCGGACGGTGGAAGCCGGAATCGAGCGCGCTGATGCCGTGGGCGTATTCGGTGAGGTCGATGGTCATGACGTTCTGGAAGGGATGGCGGATGGCGCAGAAGGATGAATCGGCAGATGCGGATTTTCGCCGATAATCCGGGCTCCGCCCATTCCCCGGGCCCACCCACGCGCCACCATGGGCGACATGGAAGACCTTTTCGGAACGCCCGGAACCCCGGCCTCCGCAGCCCGGCCGCGCCCGGGCGGGCGCACCGTCGGCCGCCCGGTCGGCCCGGCCGTCCCGGACCCCGCGCTCACAGCCCTGGGCGAGCGCCTGCCGGCCGGGGTCCACCTGGGCACCTCGTCATGGTCGTTCCCGGGCTGGGCCGGCATCGTCTATGACGCGCCGGCGCCCGAGTCTCAACTGTCGAAAACCGGGCTCGCCGCCTACGCGCGCCATCCCGTGCTGCGCGCGGTCGGCATCGACCGCGGCTTTTACCAGCCGGTGGCGGCGGCCGAGTATGCCGCGTATGCCGCGCAGGTGCCGGAGGCCTTCCGTTTCCTGGTCAAGGGCCCGGCCCTGGTGACCGACGAATCGCACCGCGACGACAGCGGGCGCGGCACCGCGCCCAACCCGCGGTTTCTCGACGCCCAGACGGCCTTCGACGAATTCGTCAAGCCGGCCATGGCCGGCCTGCAGGACAAGGCCGGCCCGCTGGTGTTCCAGTTTTCGCCCCTGGCGCGCCGCACCCTGGCCGACGTGCCGGCCTTCGTGGCGCGCCTGCACGGTTTCCTGTGGGCGATCAACCGGATGTGCGCGGGCTTCACCACCCGGCCGACCCTGGCCATCGAGGTGCGCAACCCCGAATTGCTCACCCGCGACTTCGCCGACGCCCTCAAGGACGCGGGCGCGCGCTACTGCCTCGGCGTGCATGCGCGCATGCCGGCCGCCGAAGCGCAACTGCCCCTGTTGCGCGCGCTCTGGCCGGGGCCGCTGGTGGCGCGCTGGAACCTGCACGCCGGCTTCGCCTACGAGGCGGCCAAGGCCCACTATGCGCCGTTCAACCGGCTTGTCGATGAAGACCCGGACACCCGCGCCACGCTGGCGAAAGTCGCCGCCGCCACCGCACGCGCCGGCTATCCGGTGACCATCATCGCCAACAACAAGGCAGAGGGCTCGGCACCGCTCACCCTCCTGAAGCTGGCACAGGCCATCGTCGAGCAGCGCGACTGAGGGCGGCGCCGCCCGGCGCGCGGGGCGGCTTCTGCCCGTCCTACTTCTTGAGGCGCTCGGCGAACTGCTTGCGGAATTTCTGCACCTTGGGCGCCACCACGAACATGCAGTAGCTCTGCATAGGGTTGCGCGCGTAGTACTCTTGATGGTACTTCTCGGCGATGTAGAAGGTCGTGGCCGGGCTCACCTCGGTGACCGCCTGCGCGCCCCAGAGGCCGGCGCGGTCGATTTCGGCGATGATGCCCAGCGCCGTCTCGCGCTGCGCCTCCGAGTGGTGGAAGATGACCGAGCGGTATTGCGTGCCGACGTCGTTGCCCTGGCGGTTGGGCGTGGTCGGGTCGTGCACGGTGAAAAACACCCGCAGGATGTCGGCGAAACTCACCACCGCGGGATCGAAGGCCACGCGGATGACCTCGGCATGGCCGGTGTCGCCGCCGCAGATGTCCTCGTAGGTCGGGTTGGCGGTATGCCCGCCCATGTAGCCGGACTCCACCGAGGCGACGCCCTCGAGCTCGTCGAATACGGCTTCGACGCACCAGAAGCAGCCGCCGCCGAGGGTGGCGATTTCAAGTTGGGTTGTCATGGACGGTGCGGTTCCTCAGGGTGGATCATGGTGGAAATGCGGCCTGCTCGCGCGCGCACGGGCGACCCCGTCCGTCAGCGATGCGCGTTGATGGCGTCGCGGGTTTCGACGGCGGCCGCCCGTGCGGCGGCGGCGAAGTCGGTGCCGCCCGAGGCGTACAGGATGGCGCGACCCGAATTGATGATCAGGCCTGCGCCCGTGCGGTCCCGGCCGGCGGCCACCGTGGCGGCGATGTCGCCTCCCTGGGCGCCGATGCCGGGCACCAGCAGGGGCAGGTCGCCGACGATGCGGCGCACTTCGGCGAGTTCGTTGGGGAAGGTCGCGCCTACCACCAGTGCGCAGTTGCCGTTGCCGTTCCATTGCGAGGCGACCGTGCGGGCGATGCGCTGGTACAACCGCTCGCGACCGCCCGGCCCTTCGACATCCAGGAATTGCATGTCGCTGCCGCCCGGGTTGGAGGTGCGGCACAGGATGATCACGCCGCGCTCCTTGTAGACCGTGTAGGGGCTGATCGAGTCGTGGCCGAGAAAGGGGCTGACCGTGACGGCCTCGGCGTTGTAGCGCTCGAAGGCCTCGCGCGCGTACTGCTCGGCGGTCGAGCCGATGTCGCCGCGCTTGGCGTCGAGGATCACCGGAATGGCCGGGTAGCGGTCGTGGATGTAAGTGATGACTTCCTCGAGTTGGTCTTCGGCGCGCTCGGCATGGAAATACGCGATCTGCGGCTTGAAGGCGCACACCAGGTCGGCGGTGGCGTCGACGATGGCCCTGCAGAATTCGGCGATGGCGCGCGGCCGCCCGGCCAGGTGCGCCGGGAAGCGCTTGAGGTCCGGGTCCAGCCCCACGCACAGGAGCGAATCGTTGGCCCGCCAGGCGGCTTCCAGCTTGCGGATGAATGTGGTCATGCCAACAGTTTAAGCGCTGCGCGGGATCGGCAGGCACGCGCCGCGGTCACGGCGCGAATCGGCCACCGAAGCGCTCCGACATGCCGTCGCGGCTGCGCCAAGCCTTCGTATAATGAACGTTCACCTTGCCGCCGCGCGGCGGCCTTCCGTCGATGGCCTCGCCTCCGGCACCCCAGCCACCCATGCCGGAAATCCTTGTCCTCTACTACAGCCGCAACGGCGCCACCCGGCGTCTGGCCGAGCTGGTGGCACGCGGAGTCGAGGGCGTGGCCGGCATGCAGGCGCGCCTGCGCACCGTGCCGCCGGTCTCTCCCATCACCGCCGTGGCGGCCCCGCCGGTGCCGGACGCCGGCAGCCCTTACGTCGAGGCAAACGACCTGGTGGAATGCGCCGGCCTCGCGCTGGGTTCGCCGACGCGCTTCGGCAACATGGCCGCGCCCATGAAGCATTTCCTCGACACCACGGGCGCCCAATGGCAGAACGGCGCCCTGGCCGGCAAGCCGGGCGCGGTGTTCACCTCCACCTCCAGCCAGCACGGCGGACAGGAATCGACCCTGCTTTCGATGATGCTCCCGCTCCTGCACCACGGCATGGTCATCGTCGGCATTCCGTTCACCGAAGCGGCGCTGACCAACACCGCGACCGGCGGCACTCCCTATGGCGCCAGCCATGTGGCCGGCCCCGGCGCCGAGCGGCCGGTCAGCGAGGATGAAAAGCGCCTCGCGGTGGCGCTGGGCCGGCGCCTGGCCGACGTGGCACTGAAACTCGCCCGATGAGCCGCCGACTGCACCGCGCCACCATCGCACTGCTGACGGCCCTGATCGCGCTGTGCGTGGCGTGGGAACTGTGGGTGTCGCCGCTGCGGCCGGGCGGGTCATGGCTGGTGCTGAAGGTCCTGCCCCTCATGCTGCTGCTGCCGGGCGTGCTGCGCGCCAGCAACTACGCCTTGCAGTGGTCGGTGCTGCTGATCTGGATATATTTCACCGAAGGCCTGGTGCGCGCCACCAGCGAATCCGGGCTTTCAATTCCGCTGGGCGTCGCCGAAACGGCGCTCTCGGTGGGTTATTTCATCTGCGCGGCCGCGATCCTGCGGCCGCTCAAAAAACAGGCGCGTGAACACGCCAAGGGAGAGAAGGCATGAACCAGATTGATCTGAAAGGCAAGACCGCGGTCATCACCGGCGGCGCGCGCGGCATCGGCTATGCGGTGGCCGAGCGTTTCCTCGCCTCCGGCGCCGCGGTGGTGCTATGGGACATGACCGCGGACCGGCTGGAGCAGTCCAAGGCCACGCTCGCGGCGCAGGGCGCGGTATCGGCCACGGTGGTGGACATCACCGACGAGGCGCAGGTGCTGGCCGCGGCCAAGGTGGCGGGCCCCGTGGATATCCTGGTCAACAGCGCCGGCATCACCGGCCCGAACCAGAAGACCTGGGAATATTCCTCCAAGGACTTCCGCGCCGTCCAGGAAGTCAACCTCATGGGCACCTTCCATTGCTGCAAGGCACTCGTGCCGGGCATGATGGCGCGCAACTACGGCCGCATCATCAACATCGCCTCGATCGCCGGCAAGGACGGCAACCCCAACGCGCCCGCCTACAGCGCCTCGAAGGCGGCGGTGATCGGCCTGACCAAGTCGCTCGGCAAGGAACTCGCGCAGACCGGCATCCGCGTCAATGCCATCACCCCGGCGGCCGCGCAGACCGAGATGTTCGCGCAGATGACCCAGGCGCACATCGACTTCATGCTCTCCAAGATCCCGATGAACCGCTTCGTCAAGGTCGAGGAACTGGCCGCCATGATCGCCTGGATGGCGAGCGAGGAATGCTCGTTCACCACCGGCGCGGTATTCGACATCTCAGGTGGCCGCGCGGTGTACTGACCAGACCCATGTCCGGCCTCATCGATCAACTGCGCGCCATTGTGGGCGAGCCCTACGTCATCACCTCCGACTTCGCCGCCTACGCCAACGACTGGCGCAAGAAGTACTTCGGCAAGCCGTTGGTGGTGGTCAAGCCCGGCACGCCGGAAGAAGTGGCGGCCATCGTCCGGCTGTGCGCGGCCACCAGCACGGCGCTGGTGCCGCAGGCCGGCAACACCGGGCTGGTGGGCGGCGGCGTGCCGGACGAATCCGGCACGCAGGTCATCCTCAACGTCTCGCGCATGAACCGCGTGCTGGAAGTCGACCTCACCAACAACACCATGACGGTGGAGGCCGGCTGCATCCTGCAGAACCTGCAGGACACGGCGGCGGCCAACAACCGGCTGTTCCCGCTGTCGCTGGCCGCTGAGGGCAGTTGCGAGATCGGCGGGAACATTTCCACCAACGCCGGCGGCGTGCAGGTGCTGCGCTACGGCAATACCCGCGAGCTGGTGCTGGGCCTGGAAGTGGTGCTGCCCTCGGGCGAGATCTGGAGCGGACTCAAAGGCCTGCGCAAGGACAACACCGGCTATGACCTGAAGCATCTGTTCATCGGCGCGGAGGGCACGCTGGGCATCGTGACCAAGGCGGTGCTGAAGCTCTTCCCCATGCCGTCAGCCACGCAGACAGCCTTCGTCGGGCTGGCTTCGCCGCGCAAGGCGCTCGAACTGTTGAACCACATGAAGGCCGCGCTGGGCGAACGCATCACCGCCTTCGAACTCATTTCGCACTTTGCGCTGGACGTGCTGGAGCGCTTCAATCCCGCACTCAGGTCGCCTTTGGGCGAAACACACGCGTGGTACGTGCTGACCGACATCGCCGACAGCCGCGACGCGGCCGCCTTGGCGGAGGATGTCGAGGCGGCGCTCGGCTCCGCCATGGAGGCCGACCTCATCGCCGACGCGGCGCTGGCTAAGAACGAAACCGAAGCCAGGCGCATGTGGGACCTGCGCGAAACCCTGCCGGAGGCGCAGTCGGTCGACGGGCGCAACATCAAGCACGATGTCTCGCTGCCGATCTCGAAGATCGCCGATTTCATCGACGCGGCCGACGCCGCCCTCGACGCCGCCTACCCCGGCGTGCGGCCGGTCAACTTCGGCCACCTGGGAGACGGCAACCTGCATTACAACATCACCCGGCCGCGCGATGGCTTCACCGAGGATGAGTGGATGAACAATGCCTCCGAACCGGTGAACCGCATCGTGCACGACTGCGTGGCGCGCTTCAACGGTTCGATCTCGGCCGAGCACGGCCTCGGGCAACTAAAGCGCGAGGAGATCAAGCGCTACAAGTCGGAGATCGAATTGAACGTGATGCGCGCCATCAAGAACGCGCTCGATCCGAAAGGCATCATGAACCCCGGCAAGGTGCTGTAAAGGCCCTGCGCCGCACGACGAACAGGACAAACATGGCCACCACCCACATCCTCAAGGCAGAACCCCTCACCCGGGCCATCCGCGCCATCGTCAAGGGCACCGGGTCCACCGACCGCGAAGCCGACCTGGTATCGGCCAATCTGGTGGAGGCCAACCTCAAGGGCCACGACTCGCACGGTATCGGCATGATCCCGCGCTATGTGGACTCCTGGAAAGAAGGCGGGCTCACGGTGAATGCGCATGTGTCGATCACGCTCGATTCCAACGCCCTGTTGAAGCTCGACGGCAACCAGGGCTACGGGCAGGTGATGGGTTACGAGGCCATGGAACTTGGCGCCGAACGCGCCAAGCGTCACGGCGTGTGCGTGGTGGGGTTGACCAATGCGCATCACATCGGCCGCATCGGCGCCTGGGCCGAACAGTGCATAGCCCATGGACTGGTGTCGATCCATTTCGTCAACGTGCTGTCGCGTCCCATCGTCGCCCCCTGGGGCGGTCGCGACCCGCGCCACGGCACCAACCCCTTCTGCGTGGGTGTTCCCGCATTTCCAATCGAGGCGGGCAAGGACCCGGTGGTGCTGGACTTCGCCACCAGCAAGATCGCGCAGGGCAAGACCCGGGTAGCCTACAACAAGGGCGCCTCGCTCGAACCGGGCACCATCATCGACAACAAGGGCGACCCCACCATCGACCCGCGCTTCACCGTGGTGGAGCCCTACGGCGCCATCCTGCCCTTCGGCGAGCACAAGGGCTCGGGCCTGGCGCTGATCTGCGAACTGCTGGGCGGCGCGCTGGCCGGCGGCAAAACCGAAAAAGGCGACGCATCGCGCGGCCGCCAGGTATTGAACGGCATGTTCTCCATCATCATCGACCCGAAAAAGCTCGGCACCGCCGAGAACCTCGCGCAGGAACTGGAGGCGTACGTGGCCTGGCACACCGCCTCCCCGCCCGCCGCCGGCGTGTCGCACGTGAAGATCGCCGGCGAACCCGAGCGCGAATGGAAGAAGCAGCGCCTGGCCGAAGGCATCCCGGTCGACGAGGCCACCTGGAACGAGATTCTCGCCAGTGCCGACAAGGCCGGCGTGGGCCGCGACGCGCTGGAGAACATCGCGCGCGCCTGATCGACCTCCGCGCAGAACAAGGTCCTGCAGGATATCCACGCCAGGTTGGTCGACGAAGCCCTGTTCATCGACGTCACCCATGACGTGAACCCGCGCGCCATGAGCGCCAAGATGAAGGGCTTCGTGCAGGCGCAGAACCGGTTCCAGGACCTGACGACCATCCGCATGCAATAGCTGCCGCGAAGCCAGCCTCCCGTGGATCCAGGCCTGCCGGACAGGCAGGCCTTTTTTGGTGGCGCGCAACGCGGTGCAGTAACATGTTGTTTATCGAGCAGCGCCGCATTCGCCGGCGCGACACAACCACGGAGAGATGACATGACCACCAAGGGATTCACCGTCAGCCACGCACGCGACTCCAAGTTCGAAAGCGGCCTGCGCGAGTTCTTCGACTACCGCGACCTCGGCATCAAGGCCGCCACCGACGGCAAGGTCGTGGCTCACGTCATCCGCGCCGCCAAGGGCGCCGAATTCTCCGGCCAGCCGCACCTGCACAAGACCGACTTCCAGATGGTCTACGTCTTGAAGGGCTGGGTCGATTTCGAGTACGAGGGCCAGCCCGGGGTCACGCGCCTGGAAGCGGGGTCCTGCGTGTTCCAGCCGCCCTCGATCCGCCATCGGGAGGTCGGCCACAGTGAAGACATCGAAATGCTGGAAATCGTCATGCCGGGCGATTTCGCCACCGAGGAAGTCAAGAGCGTCGCTCCCTGACCTCCCTCGAGATGAGCGATCCGAAGCCGTCCTATCTCGAGCACCCCAGCGCGCCGACCATCAAGCTGCCGCCGCTGTCATGCGACGCGCATGTGCATGTGTTCGGCCCGGCGGCGCGCTTCCCGTACTGGAAGGATGCGCCCTTCCTCCCTGCGGATGCGCCCAAGGAAAAACTCTTCGCCATGCACGCGAAGATGGGCATTGCGCGCTGCGTGATCGTGCAGTCCACCTGCCACGGGTTCGACAACAGCGCGGTCGAGGACGCCATTGCAGCCAAGGGCGGCGATTACCTCGGCGTCGCGCTGGCCCCGACCGACGTGCCGGACGCGGAACTCAAGCGCCTCGACGCGGCCGGCTTTCGCGGCGTGCGCTACAACTTCATGAAACACCTGGGCCGTGGCGCCGACCCGGAAGACGTGATCAAGTTGTCACACCGCCTGGCGCCGCTGGGCTGGCACCTGCAGATCCATTTCCACGGCGACCACGTGCATGAACTGGCACCCATCCTCAAGCGCTCCGCCGTGCCGGTGGTGATCGACCATCAGGGCCGCCAGGATGCCTCCAAGGGCATCGACCAGCCGGATTTCCGCGCGCTGCTCGAGCTGATGAAGGACCCGCGCTTCCACATGAAGGTAAGCGGCTCGGAGCGCAACTCGCGCCTGCCGCCGCCGTGGCCCGATTCGGTGCCGTTCGCCGCCAGGCTGGTGGCCGAGTTCGGCGAGCGCTGCTTCTGGGGCACCGACTGGCCGCATCCCAACCTGGGCGCGATTCCCGATGACGGCCTGCTCACCGACCTGCTCAAGCAGATCGCCCCGGGCGCGGCGCTGCAGGCTGTGCTGGTGGACAACCCGGCGCGCTTCTACGGTTTCAAGGCCCGCTGAGGCCTTAAAAAAACAAGTCCGGAGAACACCCATGATCCTGCACAAACGCCGCGCCCTGCTGGCCGCGCTGCAATCGGCGGAGGTTTCGTAACAATTCATCGCCGAGGGGGCCCTGCCCGCACGGGGATCTGCGGACGAATTCCGTTCAGCGCGCCGGGATGAAAAGGCCAAGTGGGCCCCCATCGTCAGGGCCATCAACATCAAGCTCGACTGAGCCTGCCGCAGGCGCTGCTCACCCCCCGAGCATGGCAGCCAGCGCAGGGCTGATGCCTGTCGCGGGCACCGGCTGCAGGCGCGGCGCGACGCGCGGCGCGGCTGCATGCGCCGCAGCGAGCGCACCCGCCACCCGCGCCCCGGCCAGCACGCTGTCGATCACCGGCACGCCTACCTGCGGCGCGATTCGCGCAGCCATCCCGGCCAGTGCGGCGCCGCCCAGGATCACCGCTCGGGCGCCGTCCTCGGCGGCGGCGGCACGGCACTCGTCGGCCAGCATGGTGCTGGCGCCGGCCGGATCGGCCGCGATCTCCGCGCCCGTCAGCGTGATGGTGCGAATACGCGCAATGCGCTCCGCATAGCCCAGGGCCGCCGCCAGGCGCTCGAGCATGGGCTTCCACAAGACGCCGCCGGTGACGATGGAAAACCGCCCATGGGCGGCGGCCTCGCGCATGGCCGCCTCGGCCAGGCCGATCACCGGCATGGCGCATACCTCGCGCAGGGCGAAGATGCCGGGGTCGCCAAAACAAGCCAGCAGAACGGCATCGGCGCCCGCGCCGAATTCGGCCACGCCATCGAGCGCCGCATGCCCTGCGATGGCATAGGCGGCTTCGCTGGAAATGTAGTGCGGCCCGAAGCGCACCGTGGCCGGCACGCAGTCAAAACCATCACCCAGCGTGTCCCGGGCATGGCGCGCCACCAGTTCGGTGACGCTGGCGGTGGTGTTGGGATTCAGGACGAGGATGCGCGGCATGGCGGGAAGCCCGGTTTCGGATTTCGGTAAAGACCCGATTGTCCCCAACTTGGCGCATCGCCGGGCCTGCGCGGCCGCGCTGCCGGCCGCAAATGTCCCCCTGGTGACAGATACGGGTAACTTCGTATACTTTGGCATTCGCGCAAACGTCGGTCAAGTGATGTCACCCATGCCGATGCCATAAGTCGGCACAAGACCGACCAGGCTTGAACCTCGCTGGACATCGCAAACCCCCTGACGGAATGCCATGACTTCATCCGCATTGAAGGACGCTTCGCCCCTGTCCATGGTTGCCCTGGCGTTGCGGCGCCCGTACACGTTCATCGTGATGGCGATGCTGATCGTGCTGGCCTTTCCGTTTGCGCTGCGCAACATGGCCACGGACATCTTCCCGGAGATCAACATCCCGGTGATCTCCATCATCTGGAATTACAACGGCCTGTCCGCCCAGGAAATGGGCCAGCGCATCGCCGGTCAGAGCGAACGCGGCCTCACCACCACCGTGAACGACATCGAGCATATCGAGTCGACCTCGCTGCCTGGCATCACGGTCATCAAGGTGTTCTTCCAGCCCAACGCCAACATCCAGACCGCCATCGCCCAGGTGGTCGCGGCCATGCAGCCGCAGGTGCGCCAGTTGCCGCCGGGCATCACCCCGCCCCTGGTGATCAAGTACTCCGCCTCGAGCATTCCGGTGATCCAGCTGGCGCTGTCCTCGCCGACCCTGCCCGAAAACGCGGTGTTCGATGCCGCCGTCAACCAGCTGCGCCCGCAACTGGTCACCGTGCCGGGCGTGGCCATCCCGTTCCCCTACGGCGGCAAGATCCGCGTGATTTCCGTGGACCTCGACATGCAGGCGATGCAATCGCGCGGCCTGGCCCCCTCGGACGTGGTCAACGCCATCAACGCGCAGAACCTGATCCTGCCCTCCGGTACCGCCAAGCTGGGCGAAACCGAATACAGCGTCAAGTTGAACGCCTCGCCGGACGCCATCAGCGGCCTCAACGACATGCCGGTGCGCACCGCCGGCGGCAGCACCACCTACGTGCGCGACGTGGCGCAGGTGCGCGACGGGTTCAACCCGCAGACCAACATCGTGAGGCAGGACGGCGAGCGCGGCGTGCTGCTTTCCATCCTCAAGAACGGCAGCGCCTCCACGCTGGACATCGTCGAGAACCTGCGCAACCTGCTGCCGCGCGCCACGCAGATCCTGCCGCCGGACATCAAGGTCGCCACCCTGTTCGACCAGTCGGTGTTCGTCAAGGCCGCCGTGGAAGGGGTGGTGGTGGAGGCGCTGATCGCCGCCGGTCTCACCGCCTTGATGGTGCTGCTCTTCCTCGGCAACTGGCGCAGCACCGTGATCATTGCGCTGACCATCCCGCTCTCGATCATGGCCTCCATCCTGGCCCTGCAGGCGCTCGGTGAGACGCTCAACCTCATGACGCTGGGCGGCCTGGCGCTCTCGGTGGGCATACTCGTGGACCAGGCGATCGTCACCATCGAGAACATCGAGCGGCACCTGCACCTGGGCAAGCCGCTGGAGGAAGCCATCCTGGTCGGCGCGGACGAAATCGGTGTGCCGGCCTTTGTGGCCACCATCTGCATCTGCATCGTGTTCGTGCCGATGTTCTTTCTCTCCGGCGTGGCCCGTTACCTGTTTGTCCCGCTGGCCGAGGCGGTGGTGTTCGCAATGGTCGCCTCCTACATCCTGTCGCGAACCCTGGTGCCCACGCTGGTGATGCTGCTCATGCGCGGCTCCCACGCCGCGGCGCTGGCCGCGGCCTCCTCAGGAACCCCGGCCAGGCCCGGCCTGCTGCAGCGCCTGTACCTGGCGTTCGACGAGCGCTTCGAGCGCGTGCGGCGCGCCTATGCCCTGATCCTGTCCATCGTGCTGGGACGGCGCCGCTCGTTCGCCCTGCTGTTCCTGGCGTTTTGCGTGCTTTCCTGCCTGCTGTATCCGGCCCTGGGGCGCGACTTCTTCCCGAGCGCCGATGCCGGGCAGATCCGCCTGCATTTCCGCGCGCCCACCGGCACCCGCATCGAGGAGACCGCGCGCATCGCCGATGCGGTGGAGGCGGTCATTCGCGAAATGGTGCCGCCCACCGAACTGGAAACCATCCTCGACAACCTGGGCGTACCCAACAGCGGCCTCAACCTCTCCTACAGCAATGCCGGCACCATCGGCTCGCTGGACGGCGAAATCCTGCTCTCGCTCAAGCGCGGCCATCGCCCCAGCGGCGAGATCGTCTCGCAACTACGCGCGGAACTGCCCAAGCGCTTCCCGGGCATCGAGTTCTTTTTCCAGCCGGCCGACATCGTCACGCAGATCCTGAACTTCGGCCTGCCGGCGGCCATCAACGTGCAGTTCTCAGGGCCGGCGATGGAAAAGAACGCCGAACTGGCGGCCAGCCTGGTCAAGGAAATCAACACGGTCCCAGGCGCGGTCGATGCGCATGTACATCAGCGCCTCGACAACCCGGCGATCGACCTGCAGATGGACCGCAGCCGCCTGCAGCAGGTCGGGCTTTCCGCGGCCAACGTGGGCCAGAACGTGCTCATCGCACTGGCCGGCAGCACGCAGACCCAGCCCGCCTTCTGGCTCAATCCGCAGAACGGCGTGGTCTACAACCTGTCGATCTCGACACCGCAATATCGCGTCGATTCGCTCGATGCGCTGCTCGGCATCCCGGTCGGTACGACCGTGGGTGCGGGGGCAGCCGGCATCGCCGGCGGCAGCGGCACCGGCACCACCCAGCTGCTGGGCAACCTGGTCGAAGCCAGGCCCAGCCGCAGCCTGGCGGTGGTATCGCGCTACAACATCACGCCGGTGGTGGAGGTGTTCGTAAGCGTGCAGGGCACCGACCTGGCCAGCGTGGCCAAGCAGGTGCAGGAGAAGATAGACGCCATCAAGCCCAAGCTGCCGCGCGGCAGCCAGGTGGTCATGCGCGGGCAGGTGCAGACCATGCAGGACTCCTTCGTCGGGCTGGGCGTCGGACTGGCGATGGCCATCGTGCTGGTGTACCTTCTGGTGGTGGTCAACTTCCAGTCGTGGGTGGATGCAGCCATCATCGTGGCGGCGCTGCCCGCCGCGCTGGCCGGTATCGCCTGGATGCTGTTCATCACCGGCACCACTCTGTCGGTGCCGGCGCTCACCGGCGCCATCATGACCATGGGCGTGGCCACCGCCAACAGCATCCTGCTGGTGTCGTTCGCGCGCGACCGGCTGGCGCAAGGCGTGCCGGCGCTGGCCGCGGCGCTCGAGGCCGGGGCCACCCGTATCCGTCCGGTGCTGATGACGGCGCTCGCGATGGTCATCGGCATGATCCCCATGGCGCTGGGCGTGGGCGAAGGCGGCGAACAGAACGCGCCGCTCGGCCGAGCGGTCATCGGCGGCCTGATCTTCGCGACCGTGTCGACCTTGTTCTTCGTCCCGGTCGTCTTCGCCGGTGTGCACCAGCGCCTGGCGCGCCGTCATGCCGCCCGCCAGGCCGCCCATGAAACCCCAACCGCGCCTATCGGTACGGTGCAGCAGGAGTCGTAGAAGCGATGACCGAACAACGCCACCACGAACTCGCCATCCATCCCGTGCATCCTGCGGAGGGACAGGACCTGCCCAGGCGCGAGCAGGTCGTGCGCCGCGCCTGGATGGTGATGATCATCGTCCTGATCCTGCTGGGGCTGGGCGCCGGCCGCACGCTCATGAGCCGCAGCGCCAATGCCAAGGTGCTGGAGGCCGACGTCGGCACGCGCGCCACCATTTATGTCAAGGCGGCCTACCCGAAGTCCGGCGCCACCCAGACCATTTCCCTGCCCGGCACCCTGCAAGGTTACGTGCAGGCGCCGGTGGCCTCGCGCGCCAGCGGCTACGTCAGGCGCTGGACAAAGGACATCGGCAGCCGGGTGCAAAAAGGGGAACTGCTCGCGGAGATCGAAACGCCGGAACTCGACCAGCAACTCTCCCAGGGCGTGGCCGCGCGCAACCAGGCGCTGGCCGCCCTGGGCATCGCCAGCAGCACGCGAGAACGCTGGGAGGCGCTGCGGCAGAAGGACGCTGTATCCCAGCAGGAGCTCGACGAGCGCCGCAGCAACGAAATCCAGGCGCGCTCCAACCTCGCCGCGGCCGAAGCCAACATGGACCGCCTGCGCCAGGTGGCGAACTTCAAGCGGGTGGTCGCCCCGTTCAGCGGCGTGATCATCCGCCGCAATGTCGACGTGGGCGACCTGATCGACGCGGGCGCCAACCGTCCGCTGTTCGTGATGGCGCAGGCCGACTCCCTGCGCCTATACGTCAACGTGCCGCAGGCCTATGCCAACCTCGTCAAGGTCGGTCAGCAGGTGCCGGTCACCCAGTCAGAGCTGCGCGGCCAGACCTTCAGCGGCGAGGTGGTGCGCACCGCCGGCGCGATCGACACGGCCACCCGCACCATGCAGGTGGAGATCAACCTGCCCAACAAGGAGGGCCTGCTGCTGCCCGGCGCCTATGTCCAGGCCTCGCTGCCACTGGCGGCCACCCAGGCGCTCACCATCCCCTCCAATGCGCTGCTCATCCGCGCCGACGGCATTCGCGTGGCGGTGATCGAGAGCGGTGGGGTGGTGCGCCTCAAGACGGTGCGCCTCGGGCGCAACTACGGCCAGACGGTGGAGGTGCTCGACGGCGTGACCGGCAAGGACCAGCTCGTGCTCAATCCCTCCGACTCGATTTCCGACGGCACCAGGGTGACCGTCGCGGCCGATGCGCCGGCCAAGGATGCGGCGAAGGACGGGCCCGCCAAGGGCGGCTCCGCCGCGCCCGCCGCCAAGGAAAAATCATGAGCCTGGCCAATCCATCGCGCGCCGGTCTGCGCCGCGGCATCACGCTCTTGGCGCTGCTGCTGGCCGCCTGCGCGGTGGGGCCGCAGTACAAGAAGCCGCAACTGGAAATGCCGCAGGCGTGGAAAGTCGAAGAGCCGTTCCGCGTCGGCAAACCGCGCGACGACGCGCCCAAGGGCCCCTGGTGGCTGCGCTTCAGCGATCCGCAACTCGACGCGCTGCAGGCCAAGGCCCTGGCCAACAGTCCTAACCTGGTGATCGCCGCGGCGCGCCTGACGCAGGCGCGCGCGGTGCTGGCCGGCGTCTCGGGCAGCCTGTACCCGCAGGTCGGCATCAACGTGCGCGATGTGCGCACGCGCATATCGGCCAACCGGCCTCTCACCAACAACAATGCGCCCAACTTTTCCACCACCCAGACCGACATGGTGTTCGCCCCCGCGGTGAACTACGAGATCGACCTGGCAGGGCGCGTCAGCAGCCTGGTCGAGGGGGCCCGGGCCCAGGCCGAGCAATCGGCGGCGGATTTCGAGAACGTGCGCCTGCTGCTCACCGCCGACCTGGCCACGGCGTACTTCAACCTGCGCGCCATCGACATCGAGCAGGACGTACTCGCACGCAACATCGAGTTGCAGCGCAAGTCCCTGGCGCTGGCCAGGTCGCGGCGCGAACTCGGCGCCGCCTCGGGCCTGGATGTGGCCCAGCCGCAAGCCCTGCTCGACAGCACGCTGGTGCAGGTCGACGTCCTGCGCCGCACCCGAGCGCAATTCGAACATGCCATCGCAACCCTGACGGGAACCCCGGCGCCGTTGTTCTCACTGGCACCGCGGAGCAAGGTGGTCGATCCGCCGTCCGTGCCGATCGGCCTGCCTTCGGACCTGCTGGAACGCCGGCCCGATGTGGCCTCGGCCGAGCGCGCCATGGCCGCCGCCAACGCGCAGATCGGCGTGGCCGCCGCGGCCTACTACCCCAGCATCAGCCTGGGGGCCCTGCTCGGCAGCCAGAGCAGGCTGGCGCGGCTGTGGTTCACCGGCCCGAGCTACATCTGGTCGTTCGGCTTCACCATGGCACAGCCGATTTTCGACGGCGGACGCATCAACGCCAACGTCGAAGGCACCAAGGCCGGCTATGAAGCCGCCGTGGCGATCTACCGGCGCACCGTGCTCAACGCCATGCAGGAGGCCGAGGACGGCATCATCGGGTTGGCGGCGCTGGAGCGCGCCCATGAGCAGGCGAAGGTGGCGGTGGCGAGCGCCAGCCGCGTCCTCGACATCGCCACCACCCGCTATGAAGGCGGCATCGCCACGGCCCTGGACGTGATCACGGCCCAGCAAAGCCTGCTGGCGAGCGAGCGTCTGGCCGCGCAGTTGCAGGGCCAGCGCCTGTTGACCACCGTTTTCCTCATCAAGGCATTGGGCGGCGACTGGGAAGGTCCCACCAAAACGGCCGACAAGTAGCCGGCCTGCCCGGCGCACGCGGCCGGCGCGTCCGGCCCGTGTTCTGCGGCCGGCAGGGAAATGCCGTACCCTGTCCTGCCATTGCCTGAACACACGGAAAGTCCGCCCCATGGTGCAGCCGAACTACGCATTCCAGAAACGCCAGCGCGACCTTGCGAAGAAACAGAAAAAGGAAGAAAAGAAACTCAGGAAAGCCGCCGGTCATGACGATGCGGCCGCGCCCGGCGACCCTGCCGCCGCACCGGCCGAACCGGCGCAGCCCGACAGCGCCAAGCTCGCGCCCTAGGCATGCCGATGACCGAGCCGCTGCTGCTGGCCGCCACCCGGGTGGGCACCTACAGCGGCGACCGGTTGCTCACCAGTGCCAGCGGATTCTTCTTCGCGCGCGGGCGGCGCCTCTATCTGGTGACCAGCCGCCATGTGCTCATCGACGAGCCCAGCGGCCATTTCCCGGACCGGATTGCCATCGATCTGCATGTCGATCGGCACAACCTCGCCCGCGCCACCGGCTTTTCGCTCCCCCTCTACCATGACGGCAAGAGCGTCTGGCGCACCGGTCGCGATACCGGCAGCCCCATCGATGTGGCCGTCATCGAACTCGAGCGCACCGCCCTGCCCGATCCGGTGGTCATGCACGCCTTCACCCCGGCGCACCTGCAGGCGGCACTCGGTGATATCGAGATCGGCTCGGCGGTCCTCATCGTCGGCTTTCCGCTCGGCTTTCACGACACGCTGCATCACCTGCCGGTGGTGCGCCAGGCGGTGATCGCCTCATCCTTCGGCCTGCGGTTCCAGGGGCAGGGATATTTCCTCACCGATGCGCGCACGCACCGCGGCACCAGCGGCGCGCCGGTGGTCATGCGGGCGCAGAGCGCACCGGGCGACGGCCAACTGCCCTGGAAACTGCTCGGCATCCATTCGGCGCGCCTGGACATCGGCGACCGCGACCTGCAGCAGGACGAATCGCTCGGGCTCAACTGCGCCTGGTATGCCGACATCCTGATGACGCTGACCGACGGCGACGCGGACGTGCCGCAAGCCGCTGCGCGGCCGGACCCGCGGCCGGCGCAGCACGAGACCCCCTGAATCCGCACCGGCCTGGTCCGGCGACGGGCAGGCATGTCTGAGCGGGGGACGGCGCCGGGGAACCACGGATGCCATCGCGCGCCGATGTCATCGCCCTTACCGCAGGCAACCTGGCAAGGGCGCCGGGCTTCTACCGGGATGGCACGGGCTCGGGCGATGCGGCCTGCAGGTGGGCCTATCGGTTGGCTCGGTCAGTCGCGATAGGAGGGGTCGATGCGGTCGAGCATGCGCAGCAACCCCGGCCATTCGAGGCGGCCAAGCGGACTCTGGCCTTCGGTGTACTCCTCGATTTTCGCGTTGGAGAAACCGCGCTGCGCGATCGCCTTGGCGACCCGCTTCGACGGCATGGTCAGCGTGAGCCCGCTGGCCAGCGCGTCGACCTGTGCCTGCATGGCCTTCTCGAGATGCCACATCATCGAAAAAGCCTGCGCCACGGTCTCGCCGGCCACCAGCGTGCCATGATTGCGCAGGATCATGACCGGCTTGTCGCCGAGGTCGTTGGCCAGGCGCGCACGTTCGTCGAGATCGAGCGCAAACCCCTCGCTGTCGTGGTAGGCCACCTTGCCGGAAAACAGCATCGCATGTTGCGACAGCGGCATGAGGCCGCGCTTCATCATGGAAACCGCCATGCCGGCGCGGGTATGCGAGTGGATCACGCAGCCCGCATCCGGGCGGGCGGCGTGGATGGCGCTGTGGATCACGAAACCGGCGCGGTGGATCGGGTGCGGCGAGTCATCGACCTTGTTGCCGTCCAGGTCGACCTTCACCAGCGAGGAAGCTGTGATCTCGTCGAACATGAACCCGAACGGGTTGAGCAGGTAATGGTCTTCACTCCCCGGCACCCTTGCGGAGATGTGGGTGTAGATCAGGTCGGTCCAGCCATAGTGGGCGGCCAGGCGATAGCAGGCGGCGAGATCGACGCGGGCGTCGCGCTCGGCTGAGGACACGGGTTTGCGGACCCCGGTGCGCGGATTTGGCGGTCTTTTCACAATTTTTGACATTCCTGCAGTTGCTGGTGCGCGAAACCCCTCAACCGCCAATTTAACCCAGTTTGATGCCGTTTACGGGCTCGTGTGTCGGGTCATTCTGGATATTCCGGACAAAATGCCTATCGCGTAAACGGCGAGGCGTGACATCGCCGGCAGACTCTGTGTTTTGATGCCCGGCTGAACAAAACCCCGCGACCTTGGGTTCAAGTGGCATGTTGACGCGGCGCCACTCTCTCAGCATACTACGGGATTACATTAAACGTTCAGGCGATGATTCCGGTCCGGAATGTCCGCTGGAGATCGATGTTTGCAGCGCCGATGGCATTTGAATCCTGAACCCCGCTTCTTGGAGACACCCTTGAAAATCCGTGCCCTGAAGTTGATCGTTGCAGCCGTCGGTCTTGCGGGCTCTCTCGCCGCCCACGCCTATTCCGGACTCGTCGTGTTTGGCGACAGCTTGTCCGACAGTGGAAGCGCCGCCAACTTAGGCGCGTTCGATCCCGGTCAGACCATCACCGGCAACTCGTACATTCCCTCCGCGGCCTATGCTTCCCGCACTTTTTCCGACGGCCCGGTGTGGGCGACCAAGCTGGCCTCGCAACTCTCGAGCGCAGGG